>JACCDH011484970.1_pt1 | contig 36658 bp, 35 predicted proteins | sample 7442481 | NCBI WGS metagenome assembly JACCDH01 (sample SAMN15323433, study PRJNA562643) | freshwater metagenome | isolation source: river surface water | place: USA:Blue River Watershed | collected 2017-08-15 | reverse complement strand
TTATTTACTTCCTCATTTGCTGGTTACAAACGGGCGAAGTATCTAACATGGGTACTCTACGGGCATAGCCCCGACTGGCCGATCACCACCTCCATAGGAGGTGGTTTTAAATTGACAACAAAAAGCCCCGCATCAACGGGGCTTTTCTATTCAAACAAATGTCGGTATATCAAACACCTGCCACGCTTAAGGGTTTAAACCATATCTCTTGACATCAAGTCCGACGCATCACGTTGGCTTTGTGCTTGCGCCTTGGCAATTTGTCGATTCAACACAGGCGTTAACACAAACATAAACACACCGGCGCCGACACCAACCCAGCCTAAAATGGCAAACACATCGGCATAAATTGCTAACGCATCAGGCACTGATGTCCCGGCAGGCATTGATGCCAAGGTGCCAAATCGGCCAGCAATCATCTCACCAAAGGCGGACGCCAGGAACCAAACCCCCATCATCAAACTGACAACACGGCCCACCGATAAGGTGGTTACCGCCGACAAACCGATGGGCGATAACGCCATCTCACCAATCTCTAGCACCAAGTAGGCTAAAACAAAGGTCCAAAAACCAGCTAAACCGTTTTCCATTGGATTTAATGCCGCATACTGCAATACAAAATGCGCAAGACCCGCAAACAACAAGCCAAAACCAAACTTGGCAGGCGCTGATGGGTTCCAACCTTTTCTATCCAGCACCGGCCATAACCAAGCAAATGGGATGGCTAATGCAAAAATAAACAAAGCGCCGACCGAGGTTAACTGTGAGGCATTCGGCGTGAAGGTAAACAACCCAAAATCAAAGGTGTATTTATTCATCACACGGTCTGAATAGGCTAACCAAGTGCCGTAGGTTTGTTCGTACAAGCCCCAAAACACCGCGGAGATAGCAATCAGCACCATCAACACGATCATATTGGCCCGTTCAACACTACCGCATTCAACAAAGATAAACTTAAACCACCACACCAATAAGGCCGCCGTCATCGCAATCGCAACCACCTCGGTCGCGGTGATCTCCGCGCCTTCATGCATCCCCAGTAAGGCCGCCAAAGCACCAAAATCAAAACGGGTTTGCAGCACTTGATAGACCACCACCACACCGACCAACGCCAAGATGTAAATCAGTTTTTCGCGGCTGACCCCGTACACTTTTTCCAGCAACAATGATGGATTAGCCGGTTCGGCTTGGCCGATAAAATGCTGCTGATTGAGCACAAACACCGCTAAACCAATTAACAAGCCAATACCGGCAGAACCAAAGCCATACTCCCAGCCATAGGCTTCACCGACCCAGCCTACAAACAAGCTGGAAATGAATGCCCCTAAATTGATCCCCATATAAAAAATGGTAAACGCAGAATCACGCCGTGGATCCGTATCGCTGTACAAGCGACCAACGATGGTTGAAATATTCGGCTTTAAAAAACCGACACCAACAGCAACCAACGCCAGGCTGGCATACATCACTTGCACGGCAAAGGCGTCTGCACCAGCATCCGGTGTCGCGGCGTGGCCGCGATAGGCCATCCCCAACATGCCGATGGCCATCAAGAAACCACCAAAGCTGACGGCCTTGCGCATACCTAGGTATTTATCTGCCAATAAGCCGCCCACGACGGGTAAGGCATACGCCAAACCGGCATAAGTGCCAAGCAGAATATAACCATCCTTGTCGGTGAAGGCATGATGTTTGGTCAGGTATAAAAACAGCAACGCTTTTAAGCCATAAAAGGCAAAACGTTCCCACATTTCGGTAAAAAAGCAGACATAAAGTCCAACTGGATGGCCAAACCATTGTTTTTGATTGGCCAGGAGGGTATTCGAGTTCGTCATACGAGTCCCGCTGTTATTGTCATTATGAGCGGCGGCAAAGCACCAGCGGGCGCTACTATATCACGGCTTTGAGTTAGAGCCAGCCTTGGCCGAGGCTTAGCCACCACTAGCGCAGGGGCGACAACGCTGCATCCGCCTAGCCTGGTCGATGTGCTGGCAAGTTGACGGTCTAGTCGGTTCTGGGTTCAGCAGAGTCTGGCTGTGGCTGCGCAACCGCTTGCTCTGCTTGTTGGGCTCGCCAAAGTTTCATTTGGTCGCGGTAATAATCCCACACACAAGGGCAGCAAGAGCCACTGCCGCAACATTCATTGCTGGCTGGGGGTTCAGGTTTTTCTAGAAGTTTTTTAGTATGCTGCGTCATTCGACAACTCACGCAAGGTATCCATGATGCAATCTTACCAGAGGATTTGGCAAACCGTACAACGGATCCCCGCAGGCAAGGTGGCCAGTTATGGCCAAGTTGCTGATTTAGCCGGTTTGCCTGGGCGAAGCCGTCTGGTTGCAAAGGCACTGAAGCAAAGCCCAACGCCGCTGCCTTGGCATCGCGTCGTGAAAAGCTCGGGTCAGATCGCCTTTGCCAAAGGCTCAGAACAGGCCAACGAGCAACGGCAGTTGTTAATATCTGAAGGCGTGCAGCTGCGTGGTTACACAGTACACAGCGCCCATCGCTGGCAGCCTGAGCTTGCGGAGCTGTTGTTTGGCTTGACGTTTTAGCTCCTGCGGTTAACGCGCGGGATTCTCGTCACGGCTTTTCCATAGCCAGCGTAGTGGCAGCTGCGAAATCAGCATACCTAACAACATGATGCCGCAACCGAGCAAGGCACGTGAATGCAGAGATTCTTGTAACAACCAGACACCGCCCAAAGCGGCAAACACGGCTTCCAAGCTTAATAAAATGGCGGCATGTGCCGGATGAGCGCGTTGTTGTGCAATGATTTGTAAAGTGTATGCCACCCCAACCGAAATCACACCGGCATACAATAAGGGCCCCGTGGACGCCAGGATAGCGCTACTTGTGATAGATTCAACGCTCAAGGCGACGATAAAAGATAACAGGCCACAGATCGCAAATTGCACCGCCGCTAATACCACCGCAGAGACTTTTTTTGCTGCATGATCAATCCACAACAGATGAGTTGCCCACACCACTGCGCCACATAGGTTTAACAGATCGCCGACATTCATCGAGAAATTATCGCCGACACTTAAGAGATAAAGCCCAACCACGGCGATGCCACCACCCAGCCAAGAATTGGGCGTGGTCGGATGGCGCAAAGCAAGTCCCAGAATAGGGACGATGATAATATACAAGCCGGTGATAAACCCTGCATTGGCCGCGGTGGTATACACCATGCCCACTTGCTGCAAACTCGCACCAGCGAACAATAAAATCCCGACAGGCCCGCCTTGCCAAAGCCATTGCCAATCGGCAAGACCTTTGAGCGGCTCACGCCGCGCCATCCACCAAATCAGCGGGAGCATGGAGCAGGTGCCAATCAAAAAGCGCAGCGCATTAAAGCCAAAGGGGCCTAAAAACTCCATGCCAAGACGTTGCGCCACAAAACCAAAGCCCCAAATTGCGGCGGTTAGCAGCAATAACAAATTGGCGACAATCACCGCTTAGCCTTTGGAAGTATCGTTTTGAATGAAATAACTGACTTGCGCGCGAGGGTTGAGATACTCATAAACCTGCGGTGGCAATGCCGATGGTTTGAGCACTTTGACAATGGACAATTTGCCTTCTTGCAACGTGACTACCGGCGCTTCTAAGCGGGGGATCTGTGGGTCATACACCAAGACATTGGGATATAACAGCTGATCACTGTTGACCGACATCACCAAACCAATGCGATCGTCACTGAGCTGCACCACAGTGCCTGGTGGATACACCCCCATCATTTTGATCAGCTGGCCCATTTCCGCTGCACCAAGTTTGCCTTTCATGGTTTTAAACATATGTGACATCGCATGATGCGGGGAACGCGCTTTGCTCACGTCCACCGGATGGCACAAATTGTCGAACTCATTGACGCAGGCCACAATACGCGCCAATTCATTGATTTTGTCGTCGGTTAATCCTTGGGGATAACCACTACCATCCAGCAGTTCGTGGTGCTGCTCAATGATAGGCCATGCTTGTTCAGGAAAAGCTTGCGTTAACTTCAACAACTCCACACCGTACTTGGTGTGCAATTTAAGTAGATTGGCTTCTGGCGCACTTAAGGGCTCGGTCTTGCGCAGGATCTGGGTCGGGATCTTCAGTTTGCCGATATCATGGAACAAGGCACCAATCCCAACCAATTTCACCTTGTCTTCACTCAAGCCTAAGTTTTTCGCCAACATCATCGACAATACAGAGACGTTGAGCACGTGGTAATAGATGCTCTCTTGTTCCTTGCCAGCTTGTGAAATCAGATGCAACACCAACGCATCCGCCTGCAAAATAGTATCGGCAATATTCCCCACCAATTGCTGTGCTTCGTCCACCGCTTGCAGAGGGCGGCTGGCAATTTTTGGCATCACATTGCGCACTTGCACCATGGATTGTTCAAAGGCTTTTTCAGTTTTTTGTAGCTGGCGACGTTGCTCTTTGGCTTGTTCAATCCGTTGATTTTTCTCCCGCTCAAGCTGAAACTTTAGTTCCTGTGCTTGCTTGGCCAACAGTTGAGCGTCGATTTGTTCTTGGCTGGGTTCGACACTGCTTTTGTCGGGGAAAAAATACACAAATTCCACATCCAAGGTTTGGATAATGGCGATTTGTTCAAAATTCTCAATCTTGAATTTGTTGGTGATAAACGGATGCTTCATCCAGTTCAGCGGCAGCTGGATAAAATAACCAATCTTAATTTGCGCAGGGCTTATTTTCGCAACAGACACACTGGACCTTTTTTCTTATGACAGTTATGTCAATCCCATCAGTTGGGGAACACGTTGATCGAGCGACTAAACTGTTATAGTAGCAACATTTATCCCTAAAGTCTTGACGCAGTTCCTGTTTTAGTCACTGTGATGACGTAAACACGCCGCCGACAGTTCGCTAAAATGCGCTATTTTGTGGGTTGCCAGCGCAGCAAAGTGCGCATTGCTGCCATCTAAATACAAGCAACTTGGCATCCCTGCGGCGTCTGCCGTTTGTAAATCAAACAGATAATCACCAATAAAGAGTAATTCAGACGGCGCAATTTGCCAGTGATTGGCGATTTGCCAAAGTCCCGCAGGATTGGGTTTTGCCGGAGCATCATCACGACTAAGCACCAGATCGAACTGTAAATCGAACTTCGCTAACGTCAGCTCCGTCACCACCCTATTGTTACGGGTTAAAATCGCCATGGGTAATTTTAAAGCCCTAAGCTGCGCTAACATCTCGCTGACGCCATCAAATAGGGTGGCTTGTTGCGCCCCTTCCAGTTCAAACTGATGAATGATCTGTGACGCCTGTTGTTGCTGCGCAGCAGGTAAGGTTGCTAAATGCTCCAGTATTAAGGTGTCAGCTGGCCAACCCAATCGTTGACGTAACAACGAAAAATCTAACTTTGAATCAACCAAAGTCCCATCTAAATCAAATATATAACCACGCTGACTGCCCAGCAGCTGATTCATGTGCTCCACACTGTTCTCCTTGCCTGATTCTTCATCGAGCAGCAATGGACTGCCCATCCACCGCCAAATACTCCGCCCAGCTCATTGCCAGTAACTGCTGTTGCCACCAACGACAGGCTTGACCGTGAGAACGATCTTTGCGCCAGCCCAGATACAGCGGCACCGGCGCCCGCGGTATTTCGGTTGGTAGCACCACTAATTGTTGCTGCAACAGTTGGCTTTGGATCAGATGCAACGGCAAAAAACCGACACCAACACCTGCCACTTGAGCGGCGATTTTGCTTTGCATGGTTGGCACCTGCAGCACATGACCAGCGGCAAACACCCCGGAATCACGACTGGGTAATTCAGAGGCGGTGTCCGCCACCACCACGGCACTATAGTCCAACAATTCCTCTCGTTTTATGCACTGACTTGGCTGTTGTGCAAACCGCACCGCCAACGGATGGCTGGGCGGAACCGCAAAACCAAATTGCACCTGACCAATAGCGTGCAATTCAATTTGAGCATGCACACCTTCACCCGATAACCCAACCGCGATATCACAGCGATCGCGTAACAACGCCTCCCAACTGCCCGCCATCACCTGTTCGGTGAACTGGACGCGGGTGAAGCGTCCAAGCACCGTAAATACATTCATCAGCTGCCATAACGGGCTCCACGGCATGATGGTGTCGACCACCAGACGCAGCCGTGGCTCCCAGCCACTATCGAGTTGACGCACTTGTTCTTCTAAGCGCTGACTGGCTTGGAGAAGTTCTCGGCCCTGCTCCAACAACAGATGCCCGGCGGCCGTTAACTGTGCTCGCTGTTTGCTTCGGTCAAAGATCTGCACACCGAGGTCTTGTTCCAACTTGGCCATGGTGTAACTCAAGGCCGATGGCACCTTAAACAACGCTTCGGCTGCTGCGGCAAAACTGCCTTTGCGCGCAATCGCATCCAAAGCGCGTAAGGCATCCAATGACAACACAGGATGTGGCATATGAAACTCATTCAAAAATTTTGAACAAACTATACAAAAGGTTCCGTTTTTAATCCAGATAACAGGGCGTTAAAGTACCCACATCGCCGAACTACGGCATACATCATAACTTGGAGCACGCCATGAAACACATCATCAAAAATATTGTTCAATCTAATACTGACACCGCAACAGCGATCAACAGCGTGCTGTTACGTCTGCCGGCCGCGTTGATTTTCACCGCCCATGGCGCACAAAAACTGTTTGGCGCCTTTGGCGGCTATGGCTTGGAAGGCACCGCAGGTTGGATGGAAAGTATCGGTTTAACCCCAGGCTACCTGCTGGCCTTACTGGCAGGCAGTGCCGAGTTTTTCGGTGGATTGGCCTTGCTGTTAGGTTTGTTCGTCCGCCCTGCCGCCTTGGTGTTGGCCTTTACCATGGCCGTCGCCTTGTTCAGTGTGCATGCAGCCAATGGCTTATTTATGGCCAATAACGGCTATGAATTTGCACTGGCGATGTTAGCGATGAGCGCTGCGCTGACGGCCACGGGTGGCGGCAAATGGTCGTTGGATGCATGGCTTGCCAAAAAACTTGCCTAATCGCCGCGAAGTCTATACATCCATTGAAATATACTGCGGGATCCAAAGATCCCGCTTGATGAAAAAAGAGGTTGCATCATGTTACAACGCCGCGCCGCAGAGGCTCGTGGAGCTGCTGATTTTGGTTGGTTAAAAAGTCGCCATACCTTTTCGTTCGGACGTTATTACGATCCAATGCACATGGGATTTCGAGCCCTTCGCGTGATCAATGACGATTGGGTTGCGCCAGGCGCTGGATTTGATACCCATGGCCATCGTGACATGGAAATCATCAGCTTGGTGTTGCAAGGGCAAATTGCCCACAAGGATTCCACCGGCCAGGCCGAAATTTTACCTGCCGGCGAGTTTCAGTTGATGAGTGCAGGCCGCGGCATTTCTCACAGTGAGTTCAACCCTGATCCTGCAAAACCACTGCGTTTTTTGCAGATCTGGATTGAGCCGAATGTCGCAGGCCAAGCGCCCAGTTATCAGCAAAAACGCTTCGAGATGCAGGCACCACTGACCTTGATTGCCAGCCCTGACGGCAGCCAAGGTAGTTTGCAGCTCAAGCAAGATGCACGTTTGTATCAATTGAACTTAGCTGCCGACAGTCAATTTACGCAAGCGCTGGATGAGCAACGTTTTGTGTATTTGCATCTGATCGAAGGAAGCTTGAAAGTGCAACAAGGCGAGCAGGAACCTTGGCTAACGTTACACCCGGGAGATGGCTTAAAAGTAAGCCAACAACAGGCATTAACGCTACAAAGCGGCAGTGCCGTGCAAGCCTTATGGTTTGACCTTGCTTAAAAGGTTCGAACCACATGTCATCTGTGGCTTGGCGCCACGCGGAGTCACCACAGATGGCAGGCTTGAAGCCGACGTTGCTGTGAAATTCACGCGCACGCGGTTTAGTTCTGAAAAAACATGGTGCTATTGCTAGCAGGATGTCCAAAGTATGGTCCAAGGTGTCGTGGCGGTAGTCGTTGCGGCTATCAAGGACTCGCTGATCCAAACGATGGCGTTGTCGTAATCTGCAAGTAACCTTTACTAAAGTTGCCAGCCTTTACACCGAGCTTGGCTTGATGGCTGGGTCGCCAGTGCCTTGGCTGTAATTAGAATCGTTTTACTTTTATGATAGGCGTTTCACTTTGGCAACGCGCAAAAACCAACAGCAAGGCAACAGTCAGCCTTTCAACATCAGCGTGTTGATTGGCCCATGCTGACCAAATGCTGCGCCTGTCGAGTGCGCTGGCTGTTGGGTAACGGCAACGACCACGCATGAGATGATGCTATTAGTTATGACGCAAAAATTTGACCGCTTTGATCGTTACTTGGCTCGAAAACAGGCGCAGGCGCACGCAACAATCCCATCCGAAGGCGGACCTTTGGCGACCGGCACTGCAACTCGCTCGATTAACATCGATGCCGAGATGCGCCGTGACTTACAAATTCGCGCCTTGCACGAAAAAATACTCGATAAAATCGCGCAAACCCCAGAGCGTATCCCCGAATTTTTAGAAAAATTAGAACAACGCAAACTGCATGGTCGTATTCGCCATGGCGAGTATTTGTTTTGGTATTGTGCGTTAAGTCAATGGCAAGACAGCGCCATGGCTCGAGCCAGTTTGTTGTCGATGGAGCCAGGCCCGCGCAAGTATCGACGCCGCACCTTGTTAGTCGGTGTCTTAACCGAAGACGAACGTTTGCAAATCCTTGCACAATCGCTTTTTGATTAAATTCACCACCTTTGGTTCGCGCTGCCACTGCATACGAATGAAGCCTTGAAAAAACTCCGGTAAAAGCATTTGCCACAGCCGCGTCTCACAGTACACTCAAGCGCTCTTGCCTTGAATTTTTTTACCTGTATTGGAGCGCCTTGATGAATTTCTCCACCCCGAAAAAACAGTTAGTCCCACGCCTACTCGCCCTGGCTATTGCCAGCTCCTTTAGTGTTCACGCCAGCAAAACCATCACCCAACAGCAGCAGTTTATCGACGCCGCCGGCACTATTGATGTGGAGTCGCGTATCACCCGCTCCGATGACGATCAACTGCAACAGCGTGTGTTTACATTCAACCTTGGTGGCGACCTCAGCAAAGAAATCACCGTGCTACCCGACCAAGCGCAATTGCAAAGCAACAGCGTCTGGTTTGATGGCTTATTTGCGCTGGCCCAACAAGAACGCCTCGACAACAGCGTCAATGAAATCACCGATTGGGGCTTTAACGATCAGCGCGCGGTGCCTTGCCCCTGCTTTGAAACAGGCGCCAAATGGCATTATGTCTGGACTCGCGATTTATCTTACAGCCTGGATTTAGGGCTAGCGCCACTGGACCCCGCACGCGCTCAAAGTTCCTTAGTGTTTAAAACCTCTAAGGTTCGACCAGAACTCGTCGCGCAAGGGGTGGCGGAAACCGAAGTGGCGCTGCAAGACACAGGCTCAGGGGGCAGTTGGCCCGTAAGCTCTGACCGCATCGTGTGGGCCTTAGCCGCATCAGGCCTCGTCGCGCAAGACCCTGCAGGCAATAGCGACGATGCGCAACAAAGCTGGTTAAATCAATGGTATAGCATTACTCGAAACACGCTATTACAAGACCGTCAGTATATCTTTGACCCAGTGCTTGGCCTGTATAAAGGTGAAACCTCGTTTCTAGATTGGCGTGAGCAAAGCTACCCAAGTTGGACCGCCAATGACACCGTCTTTATTGCAGAATCCTACGCACTATCGACCAACGTGTTGCATTATGTGGCGCTAAAACGGGCCGCTGAGGCTGCAAAAACTCAAGAGCCAGACAAAGCGGCGCAATTTGCCAGTTGGGCCCAACAATTACGGCAGGCCATCAACGATCGCTTTTGGTTACCTGAGCGCGGGTTATATGCCAGTTACCTCGGCGAGCGTCATCACCCAGTCCCTGTACAACATTTTGATTTATTAGGGTTATCCCTGGCCATTACCCATCAAGTGGCGACAGCCGAACAAGCTGCGCAAATTCTGCAAAATTACCCGTTGAGCAACGTCAGTGCGCCGGTGATATTCCCACAATTACCGCAAGTGCCGATTTACCATAATCGCGCCAGCTGGCCTTTTGTCACGGCGTATGCCATGCGCGCGGCCAAACAAGTAGACCAAGCCGATGTGTATACCAAGTTAGCAACGTCACTGATGGTCGCATCAGGTACCCATGGCTCAAACATGGAAAACTTAGAATGGCTAACCGGGGCAATCCATGTCGACGATGGTAAATTAAGCGGCCCCGTCATTAATTCAGAACGTCAGCTGTGGTCGGTGGCTGCCTACCATGATTTTGTGATCCAACAATTGTTTGGCATCCAAGGCCAGCAAGACACGCTGGTGATCAATCCCTATCTGCCAGTGAAGTTGGCGCAACTGCTGAATTTAGGTCAAAGCCCTGAACTGACCAACCTGCGTTATCAGGGGTTAACCATCAACGTTAAATTGCAAATTCCATCCGGTGGTAATGCGCGCCAAAGTTATCGCTTGCAGCAAGTCAGCTTAAATGAAAAGACGATGCCACTGAGTCAAGCCAACCAGTTAACGTTAAAATTGGCTGACTTGGACACCGACCGTTTAGATTTAGTCCTGACCTTAGTGCCACGCGACAGCGCACCGGCATCTAGTGCTAAACCACTGAAAATCAGCAAAGCCACAGGTTTAACGAGCGCCGAACAACGTCAATTGTTCTCACCCAAAGAACCGCTGCTGCAATTGACCAGCAATGACAAAGGCATAGCAGAACTGCAATTTGATGCCCAAGGCGAAACCGATGTGCAATTCCAGCTGTATCGCAATGGCCAGCCGGTTCGGCTAAAACGGGGTTTAACCTTTGTCGATAAAACCAGTAAAGGCCCCTATAGCCATTGTTACAGCCTCACTCAAAGTTACAAAGATACTGGGTTGACCTCCTTACCCAGCCGCACTCTGTGTACACCCGGCGCCAGTGAGCGTTTTGTTGCTGGTGCAGGCCTAGTTGCCAATGACCAAGAGGTGAGCTCGTATTTGGAGATGCCGGTATATAAAAATTGGGGGCTACCGGAGCAACAACTGACCCTGACATCCACCGCCAAAGCCGAAGGTACACAAGGGCTGCGTCTGCAGTATTTCATCGATAACGGCCCGATCAATACAGGGATCACCGCGGTGGTAAAACAAGTGGTGGCGAACTGTCCACAAAGTGGTGTGCAGCGCAGCAGTCTGGTGATGCCACACTTATCGACCGCAACCGAATTAGGCTGGTCATCTCATGCCTATTTCCAAGCCAAAGCTGGAGAAACCTGTCAGGTGCAAATTATCGATGGCTTTAATATGAGTTATTTGCAGCATTTTAGCTTGTACACGGGTGGCAAAGGCGGCCGCACTGGGCCACTGAATCAGGCGGTGATCGCCGCTGCGGAAATTCGGCCTTTAGCGCCAGCACAGCGCTAACGTCATACAGGCGTGACCAATCATGCCAGCAGACTGCTGCTGGCACTTGATTCGAGGATGAGCAGACTGAGCTGTCGCAGCGAAGGTCACGCCGTCCGTTGCGCCTTCACCAAGCCAAACCAGCGGTTTAGCTTCGAGCGCGCGAGGCGCTCGCGTGAGATGATTTGGCGTTGTGGTTTAAACTTACGTCTTACGATGGCGATATAAAACGCCACCATTCTTTGTTTGAGGATCTGATGTTTAAAGCCTATCTGGCAGCGATTGGTGCTGCAGTTGCGATGGCGCAAAGTGGCATTATTTCGCGGTTAAGTGGCCTAGCCGCCGCAGAGCTGACGTTTTATCGACTATTTATCGGCGCGTGTTGCTTGGCGTTGTTTGTCGCTAGCCGCCAGCAACTGCGCATGTTAGGGCAACGGCCTGATCACCATACGGTGCTAAACGGAGTCATGCTGGCCAGTTTTATGATGGCATTTTTGCAAGCGATCCAAAGCTTGAGTTTGGCCAACGCCATTTTACTGGTGTACTTGGCGCCGCCGTTAAGCGCCATCATTGCTCACCTGTGGTTGCATGAGCGCTTAGATGCCGTGTCAATCGGGCTTGTGCTGTCAGCCTTTGTAGGTTTTGCGGCCTTGCAAGAGTTTAAAGTAGATCAGCTCGCAGGCGAGCAATGGCCCGGTTTTGTGTTTGGTTTGATCAGTCTTCTAACCTATACCGCATTTTTGTTACTCAATCGCCAAAGCCGCGGTGGCAATGCATTGCAACGCACCTTTTATCAATTGCTGGTTGGCGCACTTTGTGTACTGCCGTTTTTATCCTCTGCGCCCATTCCCACCTTGCAACAATTACCCTATGCAGTCGCTGCAGGGGTTGTGCCTGGTTTTTTGGCGATTTATCTGGCGATTAAAGCCCTGGATCAGTTACCAACCCGGGTGTTTGGAACCCTGGCCTATGTCGAACCGGTCACGGTGATTGTGTTGGGATATTGCTTGTTTAGAGAAGCATTAAGCCCGCTGCAAGCAACTGGCGTAGCGATCATTATTGCCGCGGGGGTTGCCCAAGCATGGCATCATCAACGTGCCAAAGCCTGATCTACCATAACACCGACTGGCCATTGATGAGATACGCTATGGGCATCATGTTACACCCGCCACGGCTCGTTGACAGTTGCTTACACGACTGTCATGGTGTCAATGGCATGCCACCATTACCGAGGAACTGAGTTGTGTTTTACAGGCCCTTTTTATCTCAAAAGACGAAGGCTCCAACGGCGCAACGCTTGGCTGTGACGGTGCTTTTGGCGCTGATGCTAGTTGCAACGGCTTTTGACGGTTCTGCCCACAGCATCGGCTCAAACTTGGCCATTGCGCCAGCAGTACCGCAGCAACTCGAGCCGCCACTTGGTGCAGATGCCATCACCACCTCATCTGTGCACTTGGCACAACACCGGCCCAGTCGGCCCCTGCGTATTGGTATTCATAACTTTCCACCGGATTTTATCGTGAGTGCAGATGGACAGCACTGTGGTGGCACTGGCTTTGAGTTTTTAAAACAGCTGCTAGGGCAACAAGAGTTGTTGCTAGAACCGGTCTGTGTGACACCGGCTCGGATGTACCTGTTGCTGGATAAAAATGACATCGACTTTAGTATGAATATCAAAAGTACCAAGGCGCTGGTTGATGTGTCGCAGCCGCCCGTTTTTATCGAGCCACCCTATATGATGTTGCAACTGGTCATCTATAGCCACTCACGTCGCTCAGACGCTGTGCACGACGGCTCGGTGGCGATGATCCGCGGTTTTGATTATCAAGGCCAGCGCCAAAACCTGCAGACACAAGGCTACCGGCCCGTAGATATGCCCGATGCCGTGGCGGCGATTGAGCTGTTTTTAAAAGGACGCGCCGAGCACCTCATTACCTATGACGGCCCCTTTCAAGCTTATATTGCCAAACGCCAAGCGGATGCCGACCAAGCCGAGGCAAGCTTAGCGGAGCCGCTGGAGACAATGTCGCGTGACACCTTGCAGCAGATCCCAACACACATCGTCATCGCGGCCAAATCGCCGTATCGAGAGGTGTTAACCCAGCTGTTACAGCAGCACGCGCAGCAACACCACTGCCGCTTATTAAAAAACTGTGGCAGCAAAGGGTGAACTTTTTAGCCCATTTGCAACTCGCCGAGCCGCATCCGGCGTCAATCTTTGGCGCCATATTGGCTGATTTTGCCAAGGGCGTCGATGTAACGCAGTATCCCATCGCGATCCAAGCGGCGGTGGCAAGGCATCGAGCCATTGATCGCTTTACTGACCATCACCCGCACCGCCGTCAATTTTTGCCACGGTTTTCAACACAACGTCGTCGTTTTGCGCCCGTCGCACTGGATGTCTATGACGATTATTTATTGATCCAGCATTGGCAACGCTTTTACCCATCACCCGCCGACCAAGGCTTTGCCAAGCTGTATTGCCAACTGAGCGCCCTGCTGCAACAGCCACCTGCGAGCATGCCAGCTAGCATGCAGCGCACCGTAAACGCCATGGTTCATTATCGCTGGTTTGAGCACTATCAGTCACGTGATGGCATCAGTCAGGCGTTGGATCAAATCGCCAATCGTATCCGGTTTGCCAATCAATTTTCCGGCATCATGCAGGAAATTGATGTGCTGGCCGAGGAGCTAGATCAGAGCTTTTTAGACTTTTACCCTACCTTGCAAGCCCATGTTCTGCAGCTTGGGGATGAACTAGCCGCGTTCATTGCGCACTCGTCTTGATGAATTAGCCATAGCCCTTGAGCCTAAAAGCTTGCTAAAATCCATGTTTTGATGAATTGGGCCTTGCCCTAGCGGAGTTCGAAATGAGCCAATTTCCTGATGACGGCAACGGCGATATGCTGCAAGCCTTGGTCGATGCAGGTGTCGATATTACCCAACCGATGGCACTGGATTTTTATTTAGTGTTCCCAGATCAAGCGAAAGCCGAGCAAGCCTTACAAGCCTTAGTGGCAAGTGATTTACAAGGCGAAGTCGAACTGAACCTGAACGATCTTAATCAATGGGAATTGATTGTGGCGCTCGAGATGGTGCCAGAGCATGCTGCAATTACCGCCAAAGAAGTGGAATTGGACAAATTTGCCAAGAAATTTGCTGGTTACAACGATGGCTGGGGTGTGATGCAACACCAAGACGGCGATGACGATTTTGCCGATGACCATGAATGTGACGACGATTGCGATCATCACCACTAAGCACAGCGGCCTTGGCCGCTGTTGTTTTATGCACCAGGTGCCCTCGCCTGCCGTCTTAAATTCCGTAAGACACGTCAGTCCAATGCGTCGGCACCGCCGTCCCCTACGTTCACTGTCAATACCGCGGCATTTTGCTGCGCCAGCCATGGATACAGAGCTGCAATGAATGACACCCCAAAAGGCCCAGACGCCCAACATAGTTATTTCCAGCTGCCGACGTTGATGTATCAAGTGCTAGCCCCGACACCGGTGAAACAGCCAAGTTGGCTCGCCTTTAACGACGACTTAGCCCAGCAACTTCAACTGCCGACAGAATGGCGTCAAACCGATGATGGCTTGGCCTTGTTTGCAGGCAACCAGCTGGCACCTTGGTGCAAACCACTGGCACTGGCCTACAGCGGCCATCAGTTTGGTCAATTAAATCCTCGGCTGGGCGATGGACGGGCGTTGTTGTTGGCTGATGTGATAGGCGCCGATGGACAACGTTACGACATTCAGCTCAAAGGGTCGGGACCCACGCCGTTTTCCCGTCGTGGCGATGGTCGCGCCGCGCAAGGTCCGGTTCTTCGTGAGTATTTAATCAGTGAATGGATGCACGCCGTCGGCGTACCAACCACCCGGGCACTGGCGGCAGTCAATAGCGGTGAATGGGTGTTTCGTGAGATGGCACTGCCAGGCGCTGTGCTGACCCGAGTGGCACGCTCACACCTGCGGATCGGCAGTATGCAATATGCCTCGATAGCGGGCAGCCCGGATGATGTAACCGCCTTGATTGACTACACCCTAGCGCGCCATTACCCAGCCCAGCTGCCGAGTGACAACCCGGCACTGACCTTGTTGACCTGTGTTGCCAAAGCCCAAGCGGCCTTGGTCGCCCGTTGGATGCAACTGGGTTTTGTGCATGGCGTCATGAACACCGACAATATGAGCTTGTCGGGAGAAACCATCGACTATGGTCCTTGTGCCTTTTTAGACCAATACATCCCAGCCACAAAATTTAGTTCGATTGACAGCAACGGTCGCTATGCGTACCGCAATCAACCGGCCATTGCCCAATGGAACTTAGCACGACTGGCCGAAGCCATGTTGCCTCAACTCGATGCCAATGAAGACCAAGCGATTGCTTTGGCGATGACGGTGCTGAACGCCTTCCCAGAGTGGTATCAGCAACAACTTTACCAAGGCTTCGCCGAAAAACTGGGTCTGCGCCGCAAAGGGCAAACACCTACCGAGGACATAGCGGCGGCGCAGCAGCTGTTTGTCGACGAAACCTTGGCAATGATGGCGTCATTATCCCTCGATTTCACGGCGTTTTTCCGCCGTTTAGCCGACACGCTCGATCAAAACCACAGCGCCTGGTTGGCGCTAAGCTGTGATACTGCAACCTTGGCGGGCTGGCTAACCCGTTGGCAAGCCTTGGTTAACGTCAGCGCGGCGGAGCTTCGCGCGGTAAACCCAGCGTTTATCCCGCGCAATCAACACGTTGAAAGCATTTTACAGCAGGCGCTGGATGGCGATTTAGCCCCGTTCCATCGGTTTGTAGCCGCCGCAAAAACGCCCTTTGCTGACGCAGCGGAGTGGATGCAGATCCCCGCAGCGGCGCCCTATTGCACCTTCTGTGGTACTTAACAGCGAGCCGAGCTCAGATCCAGTTGGGGCAGCCAGACCGTAGTAAACAAGGTTAAGTTGCCCCAATAAAATAGAGAGGGAGATAAGGTTTGGACTGTCGCGAATTGTTGGATGTAAAGCAGTATGAGTTTTTGTTGAACTATTACCTACGGGTACTGAAACAAGAAAACCTTGCAGCCTTAGACGAACCCCTCAGCTACGATGGGTTCTCCCATTACGATCAGGCGTTTTATCGGATCAGTGAACAAGCTCGCCTCGCGTTTATTGAAGCCTTTAGCGAGCCGCCACCACCGATTGCACTGACCAACTTATTTCATCTGGCCGAGCTTGAATTAGCGGGAGTCCGTAACCGACCAAAGGCTCCGAAAACCCTGATGTAACAAGGGGCCTTGGCCCCCTGTAACTGCTGTTGCTTAATGACGCGGGCTCGACGAGTCCACTGCCGGCGGTAACCACCACTTCAGCAACAAGTAACCGAGAATCCCTGACACAAAAGACCCGGCGATAATGCCTAACCGCTCATCAAACATTCGATCCACGCCGGTTTGTTCAAAGGCTAACGAACCAATAAACAAACTCATAGTAAACCCGACACCGCATAACACCGCCGTCGCATACAGACTTTTCCACGTCATGCCGGTGGGTAAGTTGGCCAGCCCCAGTTTAATCACCAAGGCACACAGCAGGAAAATCCCGACTTGCTTGCCGATAAACAAACCAGCAGCGATGCCAAGCGGCACGCCGTGCAAGGCTTGCTCTAAGGTAACGCCTGTTAAATTAAGACCCGCGTTGGCAAACGCGAACACCGGCAACACAAAAAATGCCACCACATGATGTAAGTCATGCTCTAATTCGCGTAACGGTGACACTGGGTGTGAGACCCCCTCATCGTCCGCCATATGGCCTTTGATTGGAATAAAGAGCGCCAAAATTACCCCTGCCAAGGTGGCATGCACGCCGGACTTCAACAACGCGACCCACATAATAAGCCCCACTAACATGTAGGGGCTTTTGGTCATGACACCTTTTTTGTTCAGAAGCGCCAGTATCGCGATACAACACGCCGCGACTATCAAGGCCAACATGGACAATTTAGAGGTGTAGAACAATGCAATGATCACAATGGCGCCGAGGTCATCAAAAATAGCCAACGACGTTAAAAACACTTTGAGTGAAATGGGGACTCGACTGCCCAGCAGACTTAAAATACCTAATGCAAACGCAATATCGGTGGCCGCAGGAATAGCCCACCCGCTTTGAGCCGATGGGTCGCCTTGGTTAATCCACAAATACACCAGGGCGGGCGCCGCCATGCCCCCGACTGCACCAACGGCTGGTAATAAAATATTGCGAGGATCTGCCAGTTCCCCTTCAATTAACTCGCGTTTTAACTCCAAACCGACCAAAAAGAAAAATACCGCCATCAACCCATCATTGATCCATAACAGCAGCGGTTTTGCGATAGAAAAGGTGCCAATTTGCACCGCGACAGGTAGCTGTAACAACCCCTGATAAACACCAAAGGCTGGCGAATTTGCCAAGATAATGGCCAATAGAGCCGCCGTCATCAAAATGATGCCGCCAGCCGATTCCTTTTTTAAAAACTCAGTCATGCCTGATTGTCTCCAGTTCTTTTTCGCGCTGATAAGCTGCAAAGCTGCCAGTGGCAACAGGAAGTGCTTGTGCATCAAATCACACAAGCACACTGTATCTATATGGGGGGACTGAGTATTTTTCCAGTAAAAGGTTGCAGAACTTACGATGGACGGGGAAATAATGCTGCTCAGCGGGGAAAAATCAGTGTCGCTTGACGAAAAGCGGCAGTCGAAGTTTAAGCGCGAGCCTTCAGATCTAACCGCCTAAGGCTCGCGATTTAATAACTACAAACGTTGACCCACACTCGCCATCATTGACAGGCGGACCAGACTAAACCATCGCGACTACATTCCTTGACCACGGTCTGGTTACTCTGGGTGGTTTCACGCACCCAGGCCCCGGTGTGATCTTTGAACGTGATCACTCGATTGCTAGTACTGTCATCGGTGCGACGTTTGTACCAGGAGTCGACATCCAACAGCACCGGTTGGTCAAATTGATAACCTGCGGCGGCTAGATGCTTAACCAAGGCATTAACATCTAAACTCGCCGCTTTATACTCCAGATTGAACCAGTCTTTAAAATAACTAAATTCGCTATTGCTTGGCCGAAGTGACATGCGTGTGTCGTAGCTAACACGACCTTGTGCGGTGTAGAAGTAGTAATACCGTTGATCCGTGCTGCTAAAGTCGGCGCGTGCGCACTGGGCTGGATCTTTGACACTGGCCGTTGCCGCCGAATTGCTCAGCACGTAACTGACACCATCCCGACTGAGTCTGACGCTTTCACTGCTACTACATTGGTACAGGCTGCCGTCCCCGCCGTAACTATATTTGTCATGCGAAAATTCATAGCTGCCTTCACCCCAAGCTTTCTTTTGGCTTTCCCTTTGATAAATCAACCGCAGTTCCTTGCTTAAATCATCACTGACTTTGTATTGTTCAAACACAAACCCTGCTGGCAACCAAACAGCGACGTCGCGATACCAAGCATTGCCCGAACTGACATCCATGCTGCGCCCCTGAAAGTACAGGGTTCGAATATAGGTGGCATTGGGATACTTCGCTTTGAGCACATCACGATACTGGTAACTGGCTTTGAGCCCTTTCACGATGCTTTGCGCAAGTAGATAACTGGCTTTGTCATTGTTTTGGATAAAATCAGCAAAAATCTTGTCCGCGGCAATGTTGTGTTTGCTGACAAAGTCGCTGATCAACTGTTGCAGCTCTTGTTTGACCATTTGCCGCACCTGTTCATTGGCCAGCAACGCCGCACACCCAGAACCTGGTTGCCCAGATGATTCTAATTTTTTTAGCACCAAATCATTCAGCACGGAGGTTAGCGGCGAGATATTCAGCACATCGTCTTTCGACAAAGGCAATAAATGGGGTGGCCGCGACATCTGGTAGGCTTGCGTCACCGGACCTGAGTCTTCATCGATGGCACCGACGGGAACATCCACGTACACCGTGACATAAGATGCGCATTGCAACTGCTCTTTGGTTAACTCCAACAGATAATCACCGCCCGCTTTGGACTGTGTTTGCGGTTCACCGGCATCGAGTTGCTTATTGCCATTGACATCCAGCCACACCGTTGCCCCACGCACATACCCATCAATGACTTTGCCGCGGATGGGCGTTGTTGTTTCAATCTTGGTGGGCGTCACCGTATTTTTCTTACTGCCGCCACAGGCCGTCACCGTACAAACCACCACGACTGCCAGCAGGATCCCTCGCCCAGACATCCATTTCATAACACATGCTCATTGTTTGGAAAAACAACATCTTAAACATGCGACCACACAAAAAACAATAGATTATTTATCCTTTATGCAACATTCTGAAACGTAAATTCTACGTTCCCAATCCGCCCCCACCGACCCGATAAAAAAAGGGCTGAATACTCAGCCCTATCACACAGCCCTATCACGCAGCCCACTCTGTGGTTATTGACACTGCGCGTCCGCTTTGTATTTGCTCTCCCGATACAAATAACTCGGTAATGCCACTTGCGCTAACGCACGTTGTTGTTCGTTGGCCGAGACCTCGCTGCTGGCCAAAGTCAAGGTTTTAGTCGCTTGCTCGTAGCTGCCATGTGCCGCTGTACCGTCAGGCTTTAAAATGGTCAACTGCTTTAAGGCGGGGTTTTGCATATCGTTTTGCATCAGCGCAAAGTAGTTATCAAATTGGATCAGTGCCCGTCCTGGCAGATGGCGATCGACGGTTAAATCACGTCCAATCATCGGGTGGCAACTATCCACACCGGCCATCGATAATAGGGTCGGTGCTAAATCAATTTGACTGGCCAGCACATCCCATTGTGCCGGCTGCACATCCGCGCCCAAAATCAGCCCCGGGATACGAAACTTTTCCACCGGGATTAAATTGGTACCGTATACACGGTTATCGTGATCGGCCACCACCAAAAATAAAGTATCTTGCCAGTACGCGCTTTGCATGGCTTTGGCAAAAAACTGTCCCATCGCCCAATCGGCATATTTCACCGCGTTATTGACCGTCTGTTTCGGTTGCTCATACAACTCAATGCGACCATCCGGGAACTCAAACGGCTCGTGGTTACTGGAGGTGAAAATTAAACTAAAAAATGGCTTGCCGCTTTGATGTAATGCGCTCAGTTGTTCGTGCGCGGTGTTAAACAAGTCCTCGTCACTGGCGCCCCAACTGGCGACAAACTTCGGATTTTTAATTTGGTTAATGTCGACAATTTGACTAAAGCCGTTGCCGGTGAAAAACGCCCGCATATTGTCAAAGTGCGCCTCGCCGCCATAAATAAACTGGGTGTGGTAACCGGCCTGCTTCAACTCGCTAGCAATGGTGGTGAAATTTTGTTGCGCATTCGACAACTTGACCACGCTTTGCGCCGGCGTTGGTGCAAAACTCGCGGTGACCGCTTCAATACCGCGCACCGACCGGGTGCCGGTAGCGTAGAGTTGATCAAACCAAATGCCATGGCTCTTGAGTTTCTCAAGCTCAGGGGTCACCGGAACACCACCGAGCGACTGCACAAAGGTTGCCCCTAAACTTTCTTGCAACACAATCACCACATTCAATGGCTTATCACGGCGCATGGTGGCGGTCTGCTGATGCAGCGTCGGCATTTCTGGCGAGCTAAATTGGTAGTGCTTTAGCCATGGCCAATCCAACGCCTGCGTCAGCATGTCCTCGGTGGTTATTTTGCCGTACATGTCGGTAGAACGCGCTTCGTGTTTCATGCTGTAGGCGGCATACAGCACCGAATAGCCCGAGTTAATAATCAGCGAATTGACCAACGCATCCGAGGTGATCGCAAACAGCGCTGGGTTTGCTGGCCGATGATTGGTGGTGGAACGCACACAGGCAAACACCAAAAACACCACCAGTGGCCAAGTCAGCCACAGTTTGCTATTCGACCAAGGCTGTTGGCGCGTGGCTCCTCGCTTTAGCAAGCGCACACAGCCCCATACCAGCACGACCGTCAACGAGGTTCCCAGCAACAGCGGCAGACGAAAGCCATTCCACAAGGTAGCAAACACTTCTTTGGGGTATTTCAGATACTCGATATACAGCCGATTGGGCCGAATATCATACTGAGCAATAAACGACGGCGTGGATAATTCGATAAAAATCACCAAGGTCAAGGCCAGCGCCGCCCAGATTAAACTGAATTTTTGCCACAGTGCCCAGCAACGAGACATCGCCAAGAGAGGTGCCAGCAACACGGGCACCGCGACGAATAAGCCTAACAAAATGAGATCCGCCCGTACCCCTTGAAGCAGCATCCACGGCACTGAGCCAGCAGGCTCGACGCGGGGCCATAACCAAGCCATCAGGCCAACACGGCTAAGACTTAGCAAAAGCAGCGCTAACAGCACCATCTGTAGCAAGACTTGATAAGGCCCAGCAAAGGCAAGCCAAGAACGTCGGGATAAGGAAGGGATTGTCATCTGTCAAAGACCTCGTTGCATAAAAGCGTCCATGCCATCGTCATGGAAGTACACGCGGTTACACCGCTTATTGTTATGGTTTATTTTAAAAAAACGCGAAGGTGTGCCCAGCGTTTGCAAGCAGTGCCTCACCTTACAAAGCAAGGCGGCGACTGACAAGCTTAGAATTCGTATTCCAAGGCAAATCGTAAGGTGCGGTCGACCGTGTCTTGGTCCATGCCAAAGATCATCGCCAATTCCCACTTTAAATTTTTCATCGCCTGAAATTTTTGGACGCCCATCAGGCTGGGTCCGACCGCCTGATAATGTTCGCCGCTATAAAACTCCAAGGCGGGTTGTACCTGAGGTAACCAGCGATAGCGGTACTGTGCTCGAAATTGACCTTTTAATTCCTCTTTCACCGCTCCGCCCCACTGCACCACAGCTAAGGCGTTCAGCGTCAGACTGGTGTGGGCGAACTCTTTTTCCATCAAAATACCGGTTTTTAATTCGTAGTTTTCTAGATGATTGGTTCGCTCAAGCTCAAACAACATGCCCCAATCGGCACTGTATTGACCTTGTTCGGTCAGCATGTAGCGCAATTCCAGCTCATATCCACGGATATGATAATCATCATACATATCACGCTGAGCATGGATGTAGCCCTCTAGCGCCATGTTGCTGGCTATCGCACGACCGTACCCCAATCGTTGTGTCATGCTGTTGTTGTCGATATGCCCTGGTTGGCGAAAATACGCGTAGCGATATTCCACTTCTTGTTCATAGGCTTGCACATAAGGGTGGTAGACCTTGTCGACGACACTGCGATCGGCAGGCCCTGCACTGGCCAGCACCGATAGCGGCAAACACAGCATCAACAACGCTAGGCATGAAGGAAGCATACGCATGTTCATCAGTTCTCCAGATGACGACAGTGCCAAAGCATCGTCAGTAAACAAAGTAGCTGCACAGCCAATAATTTCGGATCAGGTGTGGCTTCATAACCCAGCAACGCATTTAAAAAATTTCCGTATTCCGATTGTTCATCCACCCAACCACTGCTGTCCCACAGCGCTTCCGTTGCGGTCAACCAACCACTTTGCAGCCAGATAGCCACCGCCGCCGCGCACTGTCGAGCGGTCAACAACGCCAATAACAACGCGGGCCACCAGCGCCACCATCTGGCACCTTCGAGCACCGCGACATACAACAGCACCGCAATACTGCCACCAATACCGCTGCCTAACGCCGAGCCTAACCATAAGTTGGCATGGTCGGTTTCAGGATGTGGATAAACCCAGACATACAGCATCAAATTGTGGCCGTGCACGCCACACAAGCAGACCCACGCCAACGCCGCCATCACGGCGCCATGCTGGTGCCAAGGCATGCGCCCCCCCGCGGCAGCCTGTGGCCGACAAGCAACCGCCAATGCCAGTAACAAGGCGCAGCCGATATACAGTAAGCTGTAGCTCAGTTCTAACCCCTGGCCGTCCAACCAGCCTGAAATAGTTCGAAGCTGTGAGGACATCAGCCCGACCAACACAACCCCACCCAGTACGCCAAGGCCCGCCAACAGGCGTTTATGCGAAGGCCAAATCGCCAACAACACACTCAGCAGCACTAACAAAGGTAAGGTTTCACGCAACCAGACGATGACCGCATTAATCAGCATGCGTCCCTCCTACCGGCAGACGATTAAACTCCTCCAGCGGCAGCGCGATAATGACGCCCCGCGCCGTGTCGGGGTTGTACTCGCCACTGAATGGGTAGTCACCCGGTTTCAGCGGACCGATAAAAATGCTGGCTTCACTTTGGCCAAGCACCACCTTTTCACGATTAAGCTTAAAGCTTTCAAACTCTTCAGGGCTGTCGTCGAGGTTCACCAAGCGAATTTTTACTTTTTCTCCGGCGGGAATGTACAAGGTCGACGGCGTAAATAAATGCCGCTGCAGTTTTAATTCAAATTGCCGAAGCTCTGTCGCAGACAAAGGCTGCGCGGTTAGCAAGTAGCCCAACAGAGTGCAGAGGAAAGTCCGGCGCCAAGGTGTCATGATGCACCTCGCGCTTTGGGCAGAAAAAGTTTGACCGACAAGCCCCCTAAATCAGCAGTCCCTAGTTGCAAATAGCCTTGATGCAATTGCGCAATCTCAGCACAAATGGCTAAGCCTAAACCGCTGCCGGTTTCCCGCTGGCGATCGCCGCCTACCCGGTAAAACCGCTGAAATACCTTGCTGTATTCCGAAGGCGCAATCCCAGGCCCTGAATCAGCCACTTCAATGCACCAATGCACATCCTGTGGACTGACCGAGACCCGAATATGCCCACCAAGCGGCGTGTATTTATTGGCATTGACCATTAAATTTTTCACCAGCAATGGCAAGGCAAACGCATCGGCCAACAACGGAGCCCCTTGCAAAGCGTCTATCGAATCACTGATCAATTCAATGTCTTGTTGCTTGGCTTCAAACTGCCCATACAGTTCCACCAACTGATCGCGACAAAGCTCGACCAAATCCAGCGGCTGCAAGCGGGCTTGGAACTGTGCCGCATTGGTGCGATTTAACAATAAAATTTGTTCAATCAATTGACTCATCCGCTCAACGCCACTTTTTAACGCGGTCAATTCATCCAAGGGCAACTGGGCGGCTAACCAGCGTTGTTCGGCATTAAACAGCTGCACTTGCAGCACCGACAACGGCGTGCGTAGTTCGTGCGCCACATCGGCCGCAAAGCGTTTTTCTCGCTCGAAGGCCTCACGCAGACGAGCCAATAAATGGTTGGTGGTGTCAAACACCGGCACCAATTCGCTGGGTAAGCGAGCATGTTGCACCGCGAAACTGGGCATGGTGCTTAGCGCAGCACTGGCTAACGAACTGCCGCTTGTAGGCAACGTCTTAGCGTTTTGCGGCACAGTGTCGCCAGCGGCGGGGCTCACAAGGTCGCCTGGTTTAGATAACGGTTTTGACAACAGCGTGGTCGGTAACAGTTGCAACGGCGATAAATCATCGGCTTTTTTGTCCGCCAGTTGCTCTGCCACATGACGAAGCGGCGCCAAGCCACGGCTGACCGCCAGCCAAATCAACAAGGCTTGCAAGGGTAGGCTTAGCACTATGGGATAGATCGATGCCAACACCACTTCATTGGTTAAGTGTTGCCGGCCATACAGCGGCTGTGCCGTGACCACCTCAAGCTGCAAGGCTTCATCGCGCAAAGTGTAAGTCCGCCAGCGCTGGCCTAAAAAATTTTGCTCACTAAAGCCAACCGCCGCGTTAATCGGGCGGGTCGGAGCACTGTGATTTCGATAAATCATTTGGCCATTGCGAAACACCTGCACCGCATTTAAGCCTGCCCGAGACTGCTCGCTAGGCGCGGCCACCGCTGAGGCGCTTGGCACTTCTTGATACAGATCGAGCAGACTGGCCGCCAATACTTGCAAGTCCTGGTCAAACAAACGCGCGGCTTGCTGACTACTTTGCCGATAGCCTTGTAACGCTGCCAGAAAACTGGTCAACGTTAACAAGGCAATCAGCACGGTCACCAAATAGCCACGGATCGATGTCATGGCGCACTCACGCTGTAGCCCACTCCGCGAATCGTTTTGATAAAGTCTTTTGGTAACTTTTTCCGCAGATTCGAGATATGCACCTCCAGCGCATTGCTGGCAACCTCCTCGCCCCACGCGTATAAACCGGCTTCAAGCTGCTCACGGGTTTTGATCCGACCGGCCGACTCCATCAGCAGTTTCAACACGTTGTATTCTCGCCGCGCAAGGGTCAGTAGCTCGCCGTTGACTTTGACATGGTGCGCGGCATTGTCCAGCTCAACACCCGCGATGCAGATCAAATGACTAGACGCAGTGCCTAAACGCCGCTCAATCACGCGCAATCGCGCAAACAATTCAGGCAGCGCAAAGGGTTTAACCAAGTAATCGTCCGCCCCTAAATCCAAGCCCTTGCAGCGATCGTCAAGGCCATCTCGAGCGGTTAAAATCAACACCGGCAACTGCGGATGTTTTTGGCGGATTTGCTTTAGCACCTCAAAGCCATCCATGTCAGGCAAGCCTAGATCCAGCACGACGGTGTCACAGTCGCCACTGCGCGCCGCGGTCACGGCTTGCTTGCCACTGGCCAACGCATTGACGACGAAGCCTTGGGCGGTTAACGCCTGCACTAACCCATCGGACAAGGCTTGATCATCTTCAACCAGCAAGATGCGCATCGCAGTTACTCTTCGTCGCTAGGTCCGAAAAATAATTCCCAAATCGAAGGGCTACGTTTTTTGTGGTATTCCTTTTTCAGCAGATCCACTTGCTCTAACGCTTGTTTGGCATCGGCTAATTTATTCTCGGCTAATAACGCTTGGGCCGTGGTTAACTGCGTGGCCACCTTGGTTAAGCCCTCTTGAAACACCGCTTGTTTGTCGCTGGAAAATTTATAGGCTTGGATCGCCGCTAATTCCTGCTGCATATTGCTAACATGGGATGCTGCTTTGCTGCTGTCGGTGGCCTGCATCGCTTGTTTGAGCTGGTGAGATAACTCTTTCATACTGGCTTCTAAATCATCCGTCGCTTTGACGGCCGCAGCCGGCTGTTGCGCCCACGCAGCAGGCACCACTGCAACCATCACCGCCGCACTGACAAACACCGCCTTAAACCACATTGTTTTCATTCAAAATCCCCGACCTACATTCAAAAAAATTGCGTTGAGTGTACCACAGCTTTTACGCAGATGACCGCCAGCGCTGGCCCATGTTTTGGCCATTTTAGCGGTGTTTTATCGCAAAAAACTTAGCAAAGACTTAACTCAAACGCCTTTGAAACCGACGCCTGCTCAGTATGGCTAAAAAGTGGCCAACCCTTTGCCTTCGCAATGCCTTCTACAATTCAAGCCAACGATGCAGATTAGTTGCCATGCGAAATGCCATTGGCTAGACTACCGCGTCTTTATTTCTACTAACGAGGAGCGAAGCCATGGGCGCTCAATGGAAATCCAAACACAAGGCCGACACTGCGGCCGCCAAAGGTAAACTCTTCACTAAGCTTGCCAAAGAAGTGATGGTCGCTGCACGCAACGGTGCCGACCCGTCGATGAACTCCAAACTGCGCATGGCGGTTGAAGCTGCACGCAAAGCCTCGATGCCAAAAGACACCTTAGAACGTGCGATCAAAAAAGGTGCCGGTTTGCTCGATGGTCCAGTCAACTACGAATACATTGTGTATGAAGGTTTTGCACCGCACCAAGTGCCAGTAATTGTTGAATGTTTGACCGATAACAAAAACCGCTCTGCCCAAAGCGTGCGCGTGTTGTTCCGTAAAGGTCAACTGGGTTCTTCAGGCTCAGTCTCTTGGGATTTCAAACGTTTAGGTCAAATTGAAGCATCGCCTGCAACTGCAGACGCGGATGCAGAAATGGCCGCGATTGAAGCCGGTGCGCAGGATTTTGAAGCCGGTGACGATGGCGATTTCATTTTCTACACTGAACTAACCGACTTAGATGCCGTTGCCAAAGCACTGCCTGATCATGGGTTTACGGTGTCAGCCGCCAAGCTGATTTACAAACCGAACAACCCAATCAGCATGTCGACTTTAACAGCGGAACAACGGGCCGAAGTTGAAAGCTTCTTAGAAGCCATCGAAAACGATGATGACGTGCAAGAAATTTACACCGGTATCACGGACTAAGTTGCTGCTCGGCGCTTCGATGTAAAAAAATGCCAGTCACCGACTGGCATTTTTTATTCTCGGTAGAAAGCCAATAAGCAGAAGCTCAAAGCCAGTCGCTTACATCTGGCCCGCCTTGCTTTGTTATGCCAGCACCGTGCAAATTTGCTCGAAGTCTTTTTTCTTTAAGGCGTGTGCAGGCACCGTCGCATCCTGCGCTGGGTAACCAACCACCAGCAGCATATAAGGCCGGTCGTTGTCATTGTCACGCTCGCAGATTTTACTTAAAAAACTCATTGGTTTTGGCGTGTGCGTCAAGCTGACCAATCCCACTTGATGGCAGGCTTGAATTAAAAAGCCGGTGGCGATGCCGACTGATTCATGCACATAATAATTCGTATCACTGTCGTTATTATCCAAACCGCCGCGTTTTTGCGAGAAAATCACAATTAACCACGGTGCAGTTTCCAAATACGGTTTATGCGCGTTGGTACCCAGCGGTTTTAAGGCACCCAGCCACTCATCCCCAGCGCGTCCAGCATAAAAACCTGCTTCTTGCAGCTCGGCTTCTTCACGAATACGGGCTTTGATCGCAGGGTCGCTGATGGCAACAAAATGCCAAGGCTGATGATTGGCGCCACTTGGCGCGCTTGCCGCAATTTGGATCACCTGTTCAATCACCTGACGTGGTACAGGCCGGTCGGAAAAACTGCGGATGGTGTGACGCTGTTGCATCAGCGCTAGATGTGCACTAGCCCGCTCATGTAATTGTTCTGTGGTGGGTGCTTGATAATCGTGCAGTGGAACATGTTGTTCGTGGTCCATCGGTAACCCTCTGTAGTGCCTGCTGGAGTCTATGCAGAATTGCGAATAAATGTGACATCCATGTAAACACAGTTTGTGATCGTTAAGAAATCCGACCAAGCCGCTGCACCAGCGCCACGCAAGTGGTTACAATCCAACACCGCTTCAGACTCTGCACTGGTTTTACATCCCGCCTTGACGAGTAAAGTTTTCAGGTATAGAGCGAGGTTTTCAGGTATAGATCAAAGTTTTCTAGCACAGAGCATTTTTACCAGCAGAAAGCCCAAGCCCATTGGGCTATAGCCTTAGGAGTTGTTAATGCCATTTGTTGCCGTAGCCTCGGCCAATCCAGCCAAAATTCAAGCCGTAGAGGCAGCGTTTGCGGAGGCGTTTCCAGCCACCGAGTTTCATATCCAAGGCTTTGCCACTGCATCAGGTGTCGCTGCACAACCGATGAGCGCCGAAGAAACGCTGCAAGGCGCGCAGAATCGGTTAGCTGACTTGCAAAGCAGGCAACGAGCCGACTTTTATGTAGCGATTGAAGCGGGCCTTGATCAAGGAATGACCTTTGCTTGGATGCTGGTCAGTGATGGCCAGAAAAGCGGTAAAGCACGCTCGGCTAGTTTGGTGCTGCCGCACGCCGTGGTGCAACGGCTGGAGCAAGGTCAGGAATTGGGCGATGTGATGGATGCGCTGTTTGGCACCCAAAATATTAAACAAGCCGGTGGCGCCATCGGCCTACTCACCAAGCATAAATTAAGTCGTAGCAGTGTCTATCATCAGGCGTTGTTACTGGCCTTGATCCCGTTTTTATCACCGCAGTGGTTTTAACTGCGTTGCGGCAACACTTGCATATTGGTCAGGCTTTGGGCACTGTTACAACGTTTTGACCTCGTTCTATGAACCTCACTCGGAGTGTTGCACATGTCAGAAACGCTATGGATTGCCTTAGGTGCCGTTGCTGTGGGCGTGGTGATTTTTTCACTGGTGCTGTATGTCGCTATTCGCAAAAAGCGCAACACGGCTGCATAAGCCACACGCGGTTTGCCCCGCGAGTGATGGCCATATATGGCATTCATTTTCACGTTAAATTGTCACGCTAAATTGCCCCCTAACCTGCCATCTGTTGGCAACTCACGCATCAGCGCGGTTGACTATAGGGCAGCCGCAGCTTGGCAGTAGATGCGTTAATAGAGAAAGGGATGCCATAGATGAACCCAACGCAAACCCCACACGCCGTATTTGCACAATCCTGGCACTTGCTGTGCGAGACACTCAAGGTTGAGCCCGCGCTGGAGCTTCGCGACAGCTTGTTAACGGCTTATGCCGAGCCACAACGTCATTACCATACTCAACAGCATTTACTCGAATGTTTACAGCTGATGCAGCAGCTGCGCCATTTGGCCACAAACCCTGCCGCCGTCGAGATGGCGTTATGGTTTCACGATGCCATCTACGAGGTACGCGGCAGTGCCAATGAACAAAAAAGTGCCGATTGGGCGTTACAAGCGCTTGCTGAGTTAGGTGCGACTGAACACTTTCGCCAACAAGTGGCGACTCTAATTTTAGCCACTCAGCATCAGCAAGCGCCGTCCGATGCCGATGCACAATTACTGGTCGATATCGATTTAGCAATTTTAGCGGCCTCGCCAGAGCGCTTTGCCCAATACAATCAACAAATTCGGGCAGAATATCAGCATGTGCCGCGTTGGCTGTATCAATTAAAACGCCGACAGGTGCTTGGGTCATTTTTAAAACGCACATCCATCTTTAGCACGCCGTATTTTCAGCAGCACTTTGAACACAAGGCGCGCTTGAACTTAGCGTCCGTGTGTTAACCCCAGCAGCCCGCACACCTGCGTTACCCTTGCACCAGCCTTGGTTGCAACCGCAGCGATAGCCCCACTGGTCGCAGGCACTGGCGCTTTGCTAGTGCTTTCTTGTTGAAACTATGTTAAAGAAATTCTTAATAACTACCTACAAGGAACCCACGATGCGATCCCTTCCCTCAATTCTCTGTGCAGGAGTGACCATGATGGCCAGCCTGATGCCTGCCATGGCAGAGCAAAACGCAGCACCTGTAGCGGCGCAAGTCCCCTATGTGGTGAAATCGCCACATGGTGATCGAACTGATCCTTATTACTGGTTGCGGGACGACAAACGCCAAGATCCCAAGGTATTGGCGTACTTGCAGCAAGAAAATGCCTACTATCAGCAGTTTGCCGACCAGTATCAGCCATTGGTGAAAACCCTCAGTAGCGAAATCATTGGTCGCATCAAACAAGACGACAGCACGGTGCCAGCCCCTAAAGGCGAGTACGCCTATTACACGCGTTGGGATACCGGTGCCGAGTACCCAGTGTATATGCGCAAGGTGCTAAAAACTGGCAAAGAACAGGTGCTGCTGGATGTCAATCAGCTGGCCAAAGGCCACTCGTTTTTCCAAGTCGCAGCCATGGAAGTCAGCCCGAACAACCAGTTGATAGCCTACGCTGTAGATACCAGCGGTCGTCGCCAGTACACGCTGAAATTCTTAGATTTAACCACAGGCCAACACCTGCCTGACCAGTTGACTGGCGTTGAGCCATCGATTGCTTGGGCTGGCGATAACCAGCATGTGTTTTTTATCGAAAAAGATCCGCAAACCTTATTAGGTCAAAAGATCCGTCGCCACCAACTCGGCGCCGATGTCAAAAATACCCACTTGGTGTATGAAGAAAAAGACACCAGCTTCTACACCGGTTTAGCCAAAACCAAGGATGATCAATACATCGTATTATGGCTTGGCAGCACCGTCTCTTCGGAAATGCGAGTGCTGGCGGCAAACAACCCCAAAGGTGAGTTCAAAACCATAGCTCCGCGCCAGCGCGACTTTAAATATCAAGCAGATCATATCAATGACCGCTGGGTGCTACTGACCGATTGGAATGCGCCGAACAACCGGATCATGACCGTGTCGGACCATCAGCTTGGTGATCGCAAGCATTGGCAAGAACTGATCAAGCACGATCCAAAGGTCTTTGTTGAATCGATGAGCCTGTTCAACGACTATTTAGTGCTGGATGAACGCAGCGACGCCTTAAATCGCATTCGCGTTGTGCCTTGGAACGACCAAAGCAAAGCCAACATCATCAAGGCTGACGAACCTGTGTATGTGGCAAACACCGACACCAACCTGATGCACGACACCGAATGGTTACGCTACAGCTATACCAGTTTGACCACGCCACGTTCGGTGTTTGAAGTCAATATGCGCACTGGCGAGAAAAAACTGCTGAAACAACAAGAAGTACTCGGCGGTTTTGACAAGAATAACTACCAAACGGAACGGGTCTGGGCGGTGGCACGTGATGGCGTGAAAGTGCCGGTCAGCCTGGTGTATCGCAAAGGCTTTAAAGCCGATGGCACAGCGCCACTGTTTCAATACGCCTATGGTTCCTATGGCGCCAGTATGGACCCCGCGTTTCGTAGCAGTGTCATTTCGCTGTTAGACCGCGGTTTTGTCTATGCCATTGCGCATATCCGGGGTGGCCAGGAAATGGGCCGGCAGTGGTATGAAGACGGTAAACTCCTCAAAAAAATCAACACCTTTCATGACTTCATCGATGTCACTGACCATTTGGTTAAACATGGCTATGCGGCCAAAGACAAAGTCTTTGCCCAAGGCGGTAGCGCTGGTGGCTTGCTGATGGGCGCCGTCGCCAACATGGCAGGTGAGAAATACCGCGGTATGATCGCCAACGTGCCTTTTGTCGATGTAGTCACCACCATGCTTGATGAAAGTATCCCGCTGACCACCAACGAGTTCGATGAATGGGGTAACCCCAAGCAAAAAGCCTATTACGATTACATGTTGTCGTATTCGCCGTATGACCAAGTGAAAAAACAGGCGTACCCGGCGATGTTAGTCACCACCGGGCTGCACGACTCGCAAGTGCAATACTTTGAACCGGCAAAGTGGGTTGCCAAATTACGCACTCACAAAACCGACCAACAACCGCTGTTGTTTCACACCAATATGGAAGCAGGCCACGGTGGTAAATCTGGTCGTTTCTCGCGCATGGAAGAAGTGGCGCAAGAATATGCCTTTGTGTTGCACCTACTAGGAAAAACGCAATAAGCGGACCTGTCGTTCGACAAGTCGTTGTGATCTCGGCCAAGCCTGGTGCTTGGCCTTGTTGTTTTTACATATTCAGAAACAATTCTGTCCCGCTCCAGCGCCCATCCACTACTGCCTTCGCGAGGACTTGCTGGCATACTCGAAGCATCCTCAGGCGAGTGTTGACACCGCCTACGCACCAACCAACGACACGGAGCTTTTATGCGCAGTCATGACATTGATTACAAAATCATTGGCACTAGCATGCAAATGGTTGAAATTGAACTCGATCCAAATGAAACCGTCATCGCCGAAGCTGGCGCCATGAACTACATGGAACAAGACATTCGTTTTGAAACCAAAATGGGCGATGGCTCGGAGCCAGACCGCGGTTTGTTTGGCAAGTTGTTAAGCGCTGGCAAACGCGTGCTGACCGGCGAGTCGTTGTTTATGACCCACTTTAGCAACCAAGGCACTGGCAAAAGCCGTGTCACCTTCGCCGCCCCTTACCCTGGCTGCATTATTCCGATGGATTTATCGCAATTAGGCGGCCAAGTCATAGTACAAAAAGATGCGTTTTTATGTGCCGCGCTTGGCACAAAAGTCGACATCGCCTTTAACCGCAAACTCGGCGCCGGCTTTTTTGGTGGCGAAGGGTTTATCTTAGAGCGCTTAACCGGCGACGGCTTGGCGTTTGTGCACGCCGGCGGCACGGTGATTGAACGCGAACTTCGCGGCGAAACCTTACGCCTCGACACCGGTTGTTTGGTGGCAATGGCCGGCGATATCGATTACGACATCGAGATGGCCCCGAGCTTAAAATCGGCGTTTTTTGGCGGCGAAGGTTTGTTTTTAGCCACAGTGCGCGGCCATGGTAAAGTATGGATCCAAAGCATGCCGTTTAGCCGCCTGGCCGATCGAATCATCGAGCATGCGCCATCGGTGGGTGGCTCCAGCCAAGGTGAAGGCTCGGTGCTGGGCGGTTTAGGCCGTTTAATCGACGGGCGCTAAGCCCACGGACTCGCTTTTGGCTGTTCAGCTGATAGCGGCTGCAAAGCCGCTATCGTTCGTGCTAAAGCGGCTGCGAAGCCGCTGAAGTTCGTGTCAAAGCGGCTGCAAAGCCGCTGAGGTTCGTGTTACAGCGGATCTAACGTCAGAACCACGCGTCGCGCCAAGCCTGGTGGCGAACGATGCACAATAGCCATCGACTTCTCGCTCCATGCACTGCCTTTAAGCAAGGCTATCTGCTGCGGCAATACCTGACAGGCGTTACTGCCAAGCCCACCTTGTAAGTACTGCGTCCCCTCGCCTTGATAGGTGATTAATAACCGCAGCATCACCGCATCGGTATGCCACTTGGGGCACTGGGCTTGTTGCAACACCGCCAAACGCACACCGATGGTGTCGGTGTCCATCACACAGCCTAACATCTGCGCGGCGGCATGAATGTCTGCAGCCAATGCATCCCTGCCCTCGCCGTCCGGCAAGAGACGTTGCAATGTCGACTGTATCTCATCAAGCGGTAACATGCGTTTAATCAGCAGATCCTCTGGCAACTGGCTGGTATAACGCAGGAGCTCTGGATTGGTCGGTCGCTGCCACACCGCAAGGTTGACGTCATTGCGAAAGATCTCGCACAACACGTCGGAACTGTCGCCAAGGGCTTGCTGCATGGTTTGCGGCGCACTGATGTTAAACTCCGTGAGTTTAAACGCCGTGGCTTGGCGCGCCGATTCTGTGTGCAGCATTAGGATGCGGCCTCTTGTTCATCACAAAACGGGCACGCCTCGTTGAACAAACCGTCGCTAAATAGCTGCAACTCTTGGTCTGTCAACAAGCACTGTTGTAACTGCGTGCGCATGCTGGTTTCATCCAGTTGCTGACCGATAAACACCAAGTCTTGGCGACGATCGCCAAAGGGTTCTTGCCAGCTTTGCTCGATCTGGCCAAGGCTCTGCGCATCGTCTGGCCATTGCTCTTTGGCTAACGCCTGCCAAAAATAGCCGGCAGGGTTATAACGCGCAATGCCACCCGCTTGGTGCCACTGCCAGGCGACACCGGGCTGACTGGCTAACCAAAAGTAGCCTTTGGAGCGCAATAACCGACCTTCTGGCCACGCCTGATGTAAAAACTGATAAAAACGGCGGGGATGAAACGGCCGGCGCGCTTGAAAACTAAAACTGCCGATGCCGTATTCTTGCGTCTCAGGCACATGCTCACCGGGCGCTTCGCGCAGCCAGTTTGGATGATGTTCGGCCTCTTGTTGCTGAAACAGCTGGGTATTGAGCAGTTTTTCCGGCGCTATGACGCCAAACTCGGCCACTTCAATCCGCGCCGTAGGGTTTAGCGAGCGCAGAATGTGTGTGAGCTTGCCAAGTTCAGACGCGCTGATTAAATCGGTTTTACTCAGCACCAACACATTGGCAAATTCAATTTGTTCAATCAGCAAATCAGCTAAGGTGCGATCATCGTCTTCGCCGGCTTGTTGCCCCAACTCTACCAGTGCCTCGGCAGCAAAATAATCGCGCTGGAAATTTACCGCATCAACCACCGTCACTAAGGTATCAAGTCGCGCCACATCGCTTAAACAGACCCCGTCCTCATCGGTAAACGTGAAGGTTTCCGCCACCGGCAAGGGCTCCGAAATACCCGAGGATTCAATCAGTAAATAATCAAACTGAGCCTGCTCGGCGAAGCGGCGTATCTCTACTAATAAATCTTCACGCAAGGTGCAGCAAATGCAGCCATTGCTCATTTCCACTAAACGCGCCTCGGTGCGGCTCAGCTGGATATCGCGCGCAATAGTCGCGCCATCAATATTCAGCTCGCTCATATCATTGACGATCACGGCAATTTTTAAGCCATGCGGCGATTGCAACACATGCTGCAACAAGGTGGTTTTGCCCGCCCCTAAAAAGCCAGACAACAAGGTCACGGCCAGTGGTTTGACGCGGTGTGCCGCGTCGCCGCTATCCGCGTGATACCCCGCAAGGTCTTGTGCAGATAACGCCTGCGGCACCGAATCTAAAGAAAACAAAGGCTCAACAGAGGACATCAACGGCTCCTTTTTATGCAATATTGATACAATATAACATTTCAATGAGGCCGCCAAGTGAGTTCCTCTAGGAGGTCGCTTGGCAGGGTGATGACCAAAGGAAGCGTGTCAGCGGTCAACAACTAGCTATTGCGGGCTTTCCTTGGGTAGTCCCCTCTCAGGCAGCAGCGTTCGGGGTAATTCATGGGGTAGATAAAACTTATGCGGCGAGAACAACATAAGTGGCTTGTGAACACCGCGGACATCGGCAACGCGCGGCAAACAAAGCTAAGGAACTGCGAAAAAAAGTCCCGTGGTGATGGTGTTGGTTAAAACAGGGGAATCAGACCGATAATTAACCTGAACGTCCGCTCTGAGCGAATTGCGAATCTAACATTACTTATTTTCAGAGAAACTAAATGTCGGCTTTACTTAAACCGCAGACCTTCGTATTTTTGTGTACTATGTAGGCGCAGAACCACATTGACAGGCCTGCTGGTGAGGACTGAGCACTTCTATTGGAAATTACTGAACGGGCTGCTGTTGATTTTGCGCAGTTTGAATAGAAAAAAGGACACTGCGTTATGAGTGTCCTTTTGACATACTAAAATAACTGTCCATGTTTAGTTATTACTTATACTTTTCAAATACATCAGAAATATCATTGCAAAAACCTGCCCCAAAAAAACAATTAAAAATAAATAGTTATTTCTTTTAGAGTAGCAATATCCATTTGGATACATTAGGTAGTGTTCAAAATTCTGTGTCATTTCATTAAGATAACACTAAAAGAGATGACACATGACCAAACCAACATTCGATATGGACGCTGCCATCGCGGCGCTGAAAGCCGGTAAAGGCTTAACAGGCAAGGATGGCATTCTCACCCCGCTTATTAAGCAGCTAACGGAAGCCGCGATGCAAGCAGAGCTTGAGCAACATCTTGAAAACGATGAAGATTCTAACCGCAAGAATGGCTCAACACCGAAAACCGTCAAAAGCGCAGCTGGTAGCTTTGAGCTCAATACACCACGTGACCGCGCTGGAACTTTTGAGCCGCAAATCGTTAAAAAGCATCAAACCCACCTGACTGACGAGCTGGAACGTAAAATCATCGGTTTGTTCGTAAGCGTAACAACAACCACACCTTCCAGCATGGCTGTCGTTCCAATCAATACGGCAGCAGCGTAGCTAATGCTTGTGTAGTGTTAGCTGTTGGCAGTTTTTCAAACAACTCATTGAGATATTTGTA
>JACCDH010025191.1_pt1 | contig 36705 bp, 34 predicted proteins | sample 7442481 | NCBI WGS metagenome assembly JACCDH01 (sample SAMN15323433, study PRJNA562643) | freshwater metagenome | isolation source: river surface water | place: USA:Blue River Watershed | collected 2017-08-15 | reverse complement strand
TTGGCCAAACAAAGCTTAATAATTTTATTAAAGTTCTTTAGGTATTTGACCGCTGTGTTATTTGCGCAGTTTCTAACGCTTCGCAACCAAAACTCGTAATCTGTTATAAAGGCATGATCAATCTTTGTTATATCGATATCTGAAATATTGTATTTCCATTGCATGAACTCAATGGTATGCTTGAGCGAAGTAGTGTAGCGTTCTAATGTTCCTGGAGCGTATTCTTTGCCAACCAATTCTTTTATTTTGTTGTTATGGTCTTGGAAGATGGGAACAAGCATGCGTTTGGTTTCAGTTAGACCAAACAATTCATTCTTTAAATTCTCAGAAGAAACACTAATGTCTTTTTTGATAAGCTTTTTTTCCGCTTGTAAGATTTGATTTTTTAAATAATCAAGATGACTATTGATTGTTCTAGCTTCTTCAGAAGTACCTTTAACTTTACTACCTTCTGAAGACCATTTATCTGGATTAATAGATTTGTTGGTACTAAACTCAAATCGCTTAGTGTTCACTGTAACTCTCGTGTAGATTGGACAAACTCCTAAATTGTTGACTTTTGCTCTCTTGATGTAAAAGAGAATGGATACGGATGTGTTCATTGTTGGTGACCTTAAAGTTAGTATTAAATTTATTCGATTTAATAACTACACACAAGATGTACATTTTTTGTATATGCTTTTGAACACCTTGTAGTAGCGGTGCTTTTCGTTGCGAGGTGTCACTTAAAATTTAATTTTTTAGTGACACCTCAAAAGACACCTAAACTTTGAGATTTAATGAATAATTTGGAATAACCTTAAATGAAAAAACCCACTAAATTGTTGAATTTAGTGGGTTTTAGTACCGTTTGCTTTTAAGCTGGCGGAGAAAGAGGGATTCGAACCCCCGGACCTGTTACAGTCAACAGTTTTCAAGACTGCCGCATTCGACCACTCTGCCATTTCTCCAATAAGTCGTGCTCTCAATTGCTGATTGCGAGTGCAAATATAGAAAGCTTTTTGATATTAAAAAACATTTTACTTAAAAATGTTGCAACTTTTTTTTAATGATTTGATAATCAAATACTGATAGAAGATTTAGTACAATAACACCACTACTATACAGCCTTAAAAAGCAATATAATCGGTTATTTCTAAGCCATACCCTATCATACCCACGCGCTTGCTTTGAAGCGTATTGGTAAGCAATTTAATTTTAGTAATGTCTATATCGTGTAAAATTTGGGCACCAATACCAAAATCTTTACTGTCTATCTTGATTTTAGGCACACTAACATTACCATCCTCTTGTACCTGACGCAATTCGGCCAAGCGCTCTAATAACTCCGTAGATTGCATCTCCTGATTAATAAAGATAATAGCGCCTTTGTCTAAATGCTCAAACTTTTTAAATACAGCATCCATTTTTTTACTCGTATCGTCCAGCAAGGTGCCTAAAATATCATTCGTAACCTGCGTAGAATTAATACGCGTAACTATAGCTTCCCCTTTACTCCAGCTGCCTTTCGTTAACGCAATATGCACTTGCTTGTTTGTCACTTGCAAATAGGCACGCAATCTAAAGGTTCCAAAACGCGTTTGCAATTGAAAATCTTCTTTCTTTTTAATCAAGCTGTCATGCTGCATGCGGTAGGCCACTAACGCCTCTATAGAAACCAGTTTTAAGTCAAACTTTTTAGCTACTTCCACCAGTTGAGGCAAACGCGCCATCGTACCATCTTCATTCATAATTTCACAAATCACACCCGCTGGCGAAAATCCTGCTAATCGAGCAAAATCAATAGCTGCTTCGGTATGCCCTGTACGTCTGAGAACGCCACCTTGTTTTGCAATTAAGGGAAAAATATGTCCTGGTCTTCCTAACTCGTATGGTTTGGTTTCAGGATCAACTAAAGCAGCAACTGTTTTAGAACGGTCTGCCGCCGAAATCCCTGTTGTGACACCATTTCCTTTTAAATCAACAGAAACAGTAAAAGCCGTTTCCATATTATCAGTATTGTTAGACACCATGGTGTGCAATTCTAACTCTTTACATCTAGATTCGGTCAACGGCACACAAATTAAGCCCTTGCCGTGTGTAGCCATGAAATTAATCATTTCTGGCGTTACTTTATCGGCCGCAGCTAAAAAATCGCCCTCATTTTCTCGGTCTTCATCATCAACTACTATAATCACTTTCCCTTGACGAATGTCTTCTATTGCCTCTTCTATAGTGTTTAATACTACATTATTGCTCATCTTGTTGTGTGTTGTTGTTTATTAGTTTATTGTATATATATTTAAATGGTCTTGTAAAGTCGTCAAAACTCATCATTACCCCAATATCATTTGTAGCTCTATACGTTAAGAAAATAGCTAAAGGTGTCAAAATAATTGCTCCAGCTGCTGCTCCTAAGAAAGGATGCATGGCGTCTTGTCCTGCTAATTTTTTTCCGAAGGTATTCGCAAAATTAAACGTAATAAAAATGATAATGGCAAAAACAATAGGAAGTCCTAGTCCGCCTTTTCGAATAATAGCGCCTAAAGGTGCTCCAATAAAAAACATGAGCAAACACGCATAAGCAACTACTAACTTTTCATAGAACGACACCCAGTAATCATTGATGTAATTTTTCTTTACAGTCAAGTCGAATTGGTACCCGTCTAACGAAAAAATACTATTTGAAATTAGGGCTTTTGCTTGTTCTCTAATAGTAGCCTGTCGGTCAGGTGCAAACACCGAAAGTAAATCTTTAGTAAATACATTCACTTTTTTAACGGGTGCTGGCAAAGCCTCAGGAGGCAAATAAGAATAAACAGGTGTCGATTTTTGGTCTAAATTTTCACTATATGAAAGTACGTCTTTTTTGTAATTGGCTTCCAATGAATCAATCGTGTATTTCAGTTGGCGCATCGAAAGCATGTTGTGAGCATTCACAATCTCACCGCCGTCTTGCGAAGCTCTATTTAAAGTAGCTAAGTCAATATTGATAGTGTATTTTTTAAAACTACTTTTGGCAAACGGGTAACGCTCTCGGTCTTCATATTTCTGTGAAGGAATATCCTCATAATAATAGCCATCAAACAAATCTAATTGCAAAAGATTGGTTGATTTATCACTTTTCAATACCCCTTTTTTGGCTTTAATAACTGTTGTTACAGGCGCATAGTCTTTTTTCTTTACGTGTAACGTAACATCTTCTAAAAACTCCCCGTTTTCTCCTGTTTTCTTTTCTACCTTAATATTAAAGGTATTCCCTATTTTATTAAATTGCCCCTCTCCTATGGCCATAGCGGGTGACGTTTGCAAAATAGTTTTGCGCAAATTAATAAAACGATATTGAGCTTCCGGTATAATATTATTAGCGAATAAAAAGGCTATTATACTCATTATACCTGTGCAATACACCAACACACGCATAGCACGTTTTAGTGAAATTCCGCCCGATTTCATCGCTGCAAATTCATAATTTTCGGCCATACTACCGAAGGTCATGATAGAAGCTAATAAAATAGATAACGGCAACACCAAAGGCACCATCGTTGGACAGAAATACAACACGAATTTAACAATGGTAATAAAATCTAAATCTTTACCTGCTAATTCGGCAATGAAAAGCCAAATACTTTGTAAAATGAAAATAAAAAATAAGATGACAAACACCGAAGCAAAAGTCATCAAGAAGGATTTTAAAATATATCTATCTATTATTTTCACGCGTACTAGTCGGCTTTGTTAATATAGTAATTAGGGTATTTACTTTGTACAAACGTAAAATGCGTTTTAGACAACGGCTGATTAAACTTAAAGGTGTTTACAGTAAGTGTAGTCTTTGTGCCGTTTTTTCCTGTTTCTATAAGGGTGTAAATGTGTTTTGTTTTGGTATCAATACCAATTAAAATTTCTTTGCGTTGGTCTTTACCACTAGTCGGCGTAAGTTTCACATACTGAATGGTTTTTCCCTGTACCTTTTGAGAAATATCCATCGTGTATTTGAATCCTTTTTGAAAGAAAGAAAATATTTTTTGTGGCGTAACCGAATTGGCGTCACTATCATCGTGATTTGAAATGGTTACCTCTTCATCTTCAGGAACAATGGTATATACTTTTTTGCCGTCAAATAGTTTGGTCACACCCATAAAATTTAACACATATTTGTTGCCTTCCATCGCTACATTTCCTTTACTTTCTTGATTTATCTTTTCTTTAGCGTTGTAAATGGAATATTTAAAATCGATAACTATATTTTTATACGATTTGGTTTTAGCAACCATTTGGTCTAATAAAAGTTTGGCTTTATTCTTCTCTTGCGCTTGTGCTGAAAATATAAAACACAAAGCCACCACACTAATTTTTAAAAATTGTTTCATCTAATTGGGACTATAAATTATGTTGTTCGTTTGCAAAAAATTGTTCTAACGCTACTAAATCTGGAATCAATACGGCTCTAGCTTTACTGCCTTCAAACGAACCTACAATACCTGCTGCTTCCAATTGGTCAATTAACCTTCCTGCTCTATTGTAACCTAATTTTAATTTACGTTGAATCAAGGACGCCGAACCTTGTTGAGCGGTTACCACCACTTCGGCAGCTTCTCTAAACAATGAATCGCGTTCGGAAATATCTATATCAAGATTGATGCCACTTTCTTCTCCTACATATTCAGGTAGCAAATACGCATTTGGATATGCTTTTTGAGCACCAATAAAATCACATATTTTTTCTACTTCTGGCGTATCGACAAAGGCACATTGCACACGTGTTAAATCATTCCCTTGTGTGTACAATAAATCCCCTCGACCTATTAATTGGTCTGCTCCTTGGCTATCTAAAATGGTACGCGAATCAATCTTTGAAGTAACTCTAAACGCAATACGTGCTGGGAAATTGGCTTTAATAATACCCGTAATTACATTTACTGATGGACGTTGTGTAGCAATAATCAAGTGAATACCAATTGCACGAGCCAATTGTGCCAAACGCGCAATAGGTGTTTCTACTTCTTTACCCGCTGTCATAATTAAATCGGCAAACTCATCCACTACTAAAATGATGTATGGTAAAAAACGATGTCCGTTTTCAGGATTTAATCGTCTGTTTTTAAATTTCTCATTGTACTCTTTGATGTTTCTAACCGAGGCATCTTTTAATAAATTGTAACGGTTATCCATTTCGATACACAATGAATTTAGCGTATTGATAACTTTAGCATTGTCTGTTATGATTGCATCGCTTGTATCTGGCAATTTAGCTAAGTAATGACGTTCTATTTTGTTGAACAATGTTAGCTCTACTTTTTTAGGATCGACCAAGACGAACTTTACCTCAGCAGGGTGTTTTTTGTACAAAATAGAGGTTAAAACAGCATTTAATCCTACCGATTTTCCTTGTCCTGTAGCACCTGCCATTAACAAGTGAGGCATTTTAGCCAAATCGACTACAAAGGTTTCGTTAGAAATAGTTTTTCCTAACGCAATAGGCAATTCCATTTCGGCTTGTTGAAACTTAGGCGAAGCAATTACTCCTTTCATTGAAACCATTGACGGATTGGCATTTGGCACTTCAATACCAATCGTTCCTTTACCAGGTATAGGAGCAATAATACGAATACCTAAAGCCGATAATGACAACGCAATATCATCTTCCAAACTTTTAATTTTAGAAATACGAATCCCCGCTTCAGGAACAATTTCATATAAAGTTACCGTAGGTCCTACCGTTGCTTTTATTTGCGCAATATCAATTTTATAATTGCGTAGCGTATCTAAAATTCTGTTTTTATTTTCTTCTAATTCCGTTTGATTAATCGTAATGCCGCTTCCGCTGTATTCTTTTAATAATTCAATAGATGGAAACTGATAATTTGACAATTCTAACGTAGGGTCAAATTCGCCAAAATCTTGTACTAATTTTTGCGCTAGACTGGCTTCTATAATATCTTCTTCTTCTGGCTTTTCAATTACAAAATTAGAATCGCTAGTAGGAATAATTTCAGGCTGCTTAGTGATTGGGGGCATCACCTCTTCCTTTGACAAATGCGGTTGAGAAGTGTGTAAAATAGTAGGTTTTAAAGCTTCTTTATCTACTTGAAAAGAAGTCGTTTCGGGTTGTTCAATTTTTTTTATTTCTTTCCAAGAATCGTCCTCTTCCTCTTCAATAATTGGGGTTGAGCTAGGTACAACCGTAGCACTTCGTAGGGGTTCTTCTACCACTTCCTCTATAGCTTCTTCCGTTTCAGATGGCATTGCTTGTATATCGGTTTGCGCGTCTTTTTCTAAGAAATCTTTAATCTTATCTGGATTTACTTTTAACTTAAAAACTAAGAAAATTGTTATATTTAAAATTAACACAAGTATAGTGCCAATGGTGCCAATGTAATCTACAATGAAACTATTGATTTCATAACCTACTACACCTGACATAAAAGGCAATACATCCCACAGTAAGCCAAATAGAATAGAAATAGTTAAGACAAGGAATAAATCCCAGAACAATGACTTTCTTAATTTAGCTAAAGGCAAATCAACCACCAAATACGCCCCGAACATAAAGATAATTTTTACAAACAAAAACGAAGCTACACCAAAACCTTGGTAAACAATCATTTGCGCAAGCCATGCACCCGCTTTACCTAGCCAATTTTCTACGGCTACCGTTCTATCTGCTACTTGTGCTACTTGACTTTGATCATTAGCACCTGAAACATAATAGGAAATAAACGATAACAGCAAAACCAATGCTGTAAGTATGAGGAATACACCAAAAACAAATTTTTGTCCTCTACTCGTTTTTAATATTGAGGTTGATTTTGATTCTTTCTTTGCCATTTAGTATAACTTATAAAATTTTAGGAAGATAAATTAAGGCGCCAATAGCCATAGCACTCAAGGCCGCGAAAAATACAGCACCTGCGGCAATATCTTTAATAAAACCGATGCGTTCGTGGTATTCAGGATGAATAAAATCAGCTATTTTTTCTACAGCTGTATTCAATCCTTCTATGCCTAAGACAAGACCAAAGGCTAAGATTTGTATCATCCATTCTTCACGTGAAATAGAAAAATAAAATCCCGCTACTGTCATTAAAACAGCTAACGAAGATTGCACCATTACACTGTGTTCGGTTGTAATTAATTTAATTGCGCCAAGAACTGCAAATTTTACACTTTTAATTCTTCCTGAAATAAATTGATTATCTTGTTTCATACATGAAATTCATTTTTACAGCGATTGAAGCGCTGCATCATAATTTGGTTCGTTAGCTATTTCAGCTACTAACTCGGTGTGTACCACTTCTCCTGCTCCATTAATAACCACGATTGCTCTTGCATGTAAACCTGCTAATTTTCCATCGGTTAACAAAACACCATACGCTTTTCCAAAACTTGCTTCTTGAAAATCAGAAAGGTTACTCACATTTTCTAATCCTTCACTACCACAAAATCTTTTTTGAGCAAAAGGTAAATCTCTAGACACACACACTACTTTCGTATTTGGTAGCTGTGAAGCTAATGTATTAAACTTACGCACCGAAGTAGCACAAGTGGGCGTATCTATACTTGGAAAAATATTTAAAATAACATTTTGTCCTGCAAAATCTGCCAATTGCACAGGTGTAAGATTAGTATCAATTAAAGAGAATGCTGGTGCTTGACTTCCTATTGTGGGTAAGTCGCCACTTGTATGTGTAGGGTTGCCACCCAAAGTTACTGTTGCCATTTTTTTTAGTTTTTACTTGCCAAAAATACAAAATAATATTAGTATTTCTATCACAATAGTTTACTAAAAAAATTAGAGCAAATTCCACAGCACATCGTCGGGTGGAGGCGCCGTGAACACCATGTTTTCTTTGGTTACAGGATGCACTAGAACCAATTGACGTGCATGCAAATGAATGCCACCATCTGGGTTACTTCGGTCAAAACCATATTTTAAGTCGCCTTTTATTGGGCAACCTATAGCCGCTAATTGTGCTCTTATTTGATGGTGACGCCCCGTATGTAAATCCACTTCAAGTGCAAAATAGCTTGTTAGTTCTTTGATGATTTTATACTCTAAACTGGCTTTTTTACTATCAGGCACTTCGTGAATGTGCGCTTTAGATGTGTTATTTTTTGGATTGCGTTTAATATAATGCAAGAGTGTATCTTGAACTTGAGGAGGTCTATTTTTTACAATAGCCCAGTAGGTTTTTTGTGTCTCTCGATTTTTAAACGTTTCATTCAATCGAGTGAGCGCTTTAGATGTTTTTGCAAAGACTACAACGCCCGATGTTGGTCTGTCTAAACGATGTACGACCCCTAAAAAAACAGCCCCTGGTTTATCGTATTTCACTTTAATGTATTCCTTAATAATATCTACTAAAGACGGATCGCCTGTTTGATCTCCTTGAACCAAATCGCCCACCCGCTTATTGATTACAAGCAAATGATTGTCCTCAAAAAGAATGTTTAAATTGGTAGATGTAGATACTATTTTCATGTTTTTGATTTTTGGTGGTGTTTGATGTTGGGTGTTTGGTGTTTGGTGTTAAGAATTTAGAATTAAAATATACTATTCACTTTTCACCCATTACCAATTACCCACTACCATTTTAGAATTTAGAGTTTAGAATTAATAATATACTTTTCACTTTTCACTAATTACTAATCCCTATTTACTAGCTATATCACAAAGTTTTACAAAAATTCCACAAAGCCCACAAAGAAAATTCGCTAATTTGCCTCGGGTCGTAATTCATAATTTGTAATTCGTAATTATCAACTACCATCACCAAAAATATTTACGATTTGGGATTTGGGAGTTTAGAGTTTAGAATTAGGTTTAAAAAATATACTATTCACTTTTCACTTTTCACTAATAACTTTTCACTAACCACTCTTAATACTGTTCATTAGCATTAGGAAAGTCTTTTGATTTTACATCAGATACATAATTTCCAATGGCTTTAGTCATGTCTTCAAATAAATTCATATAACGACGTAAAAAACGAGGGCTAAATTCGTGTGTCATACCCACCATATCATGTAAGACTAGCACTTGTCCGTCAACCCCTGCTCCTGCTCCAATACCAATTACAGGTATAGCAATGCTTTGTGCTACACGAGTAGCTAAATCGGCTGGAATTTTTTCAAGAACAACTGCAAAACAACCTAATTGTTCCAATAATTTTGCGTCTTCAATCAATTTTTCTGCTTCAGCATCTTCTTTCGCACGAACCGTATAGGTACCAAATTTGTATATAGATTGCGGAGTTAATCCTAAATGTCCCATTACAGGGATACCCGCATTTAAAATCTTTTTAATGGAATTGGCTATTTCACTTCCTCCTTCTAACTTTACGGCATGACCACCACTTTCTTTCATAATTCGAATAGAAGAACGCAACGCCTCTTTTGGATCCGATTGATACGTACCAAAAGGCAAATCTACCACTACTAAAGCACGTTCAGCTGCACGAACAACCGCGCCCGCATGATAAATCATTTGATCTAACGTAATAGGTAATGTGGTTTCGTGACCCGCCATCACATTACTCGCAGAATCCCCCACTAAAATAACATCTACACCCGCCGTATCAACTATTTTAGCCATCGTGTAATCGTAGGCTGTTAGCATAGAGATTTTTTCTCCTTTGCGTTTCATGTCAAATAATGACTTCGTGGTGACTCTTTTATAATCGTTTTTTGCTACAGACATTGCTTGTGTGTTAGAAAACAGAAAATAGACATTAGATAAAAGAATTCTAACGACTTTTCTGAAAATTAATAGTACAAAATTAATATAAAGATATGGAATGTAACAATAATTCTAAAAAAACTACTTATTTTGTAGTTTATGAATCTGGCATAGGGTTATGAAATGAACGCAATTAAGGACTCAAAAACAATGTATTTGTCAATAATAAAACTAATGTTATTAAATTGCCATTACAACAAGTTTGTAAAAGCAATTGAAAATCATCGAACACGAATGAAAACAACAAAATAGTGAGATAAACACCTATGAAGATAAGCAACACGAAACGAAGTTGAACTGGCAAAGCATACCATATGACCAATAAAAAACTAATAATTATCTATATATGAAAAAAGTAATCTTACTTGGACTATTTTTACTATCATTCGCGCTGCAAGCGCAAGAAACGGAAGCAAAAGCTGCCATCGTTTCCTTTTTTGAAGGATTTCACGCAAAAGATACCCTTAAAATGAAAATGTATTGCCATGACAAAATGGTGTTACAATCGATTAGTGAAGGAGCAAAAGGCACAACATTGACTGAACTAAAAGCAACTGCTTTTTTTACATCGATGACACAGATACCTACTACGATGAAATTTGAAGAGCGATTATTCGGCTTCGAAATAAAAACAGATGGCAGTATGGCACACGTATGGACGCCTTATGAATTTTACATTAATGGTGTTTTGAGCCACGTAGGCGTAAATGCTTTTACACTTATTTTAGAAAACAACCAATGGAAAATTGTGCATTTGATTGATACACGCAGGAAGAAAAAATAAGGGATAAATAGTGATTAGTAATTAGTGATTAGCATAACTTAATTCTAAAATCTAAACTGAGACTGAGACTGATCACTCCTATTACCCATAACCAAAAATAATTAGGATTTTCGAGTTACGAGTTGGGAGTTTAGAATTTAGAATTTAGAATTAGGATAAAATAATCGACAAAAACTAATTAACCATTACCAAAAATAATTTCGATTTGAGAGATTTACTAATTAATAATGTAAATTATAGAAAAATGAATAAACTAAAACAATACATATATGTATCCATTTCTATACTTATGGTTGTTTGTATCCTTTTTTTTCTTGTTGATTATTTAAATTATAAAATAATTGCATTACTTCTCTTATTATTAGTCTCCATTCATGCAATGGTATTCGATATTAAACCAACAATTTTATCTGCAGTACTGAGTGCAATTCTTTGGAATTTTTTATTTATTCCTCCAATTTTCACATTTCATATAGGCAATCCAGAAGATATATTAATGTTTGCCATGTATTTTACAGTTGCCTTGATTAATGCTGTTTTACTTTATAAATTAAAAAAAATAGAAAAAAAAGCACTTGAAAAAGAAGAAAAAGAAAAAACATTAAAGTTATATAATACCTTACTCAATTCTTTATCTCACGAACTCAAGACTCCTATTGCAACTATCATTGGTTCTATTGACACATTACAGGAATTAGAATCCAAATTAAGTGATGAAAATAAAAAATTATTACTAAATGAAATAGGCATTGCCGGTTTAAAGCTCAACAATCAAGTTGAGAATCTATTAAACATGAGTAGGCTAGAATCTGGCACACTAAAACCTAAATTAGAATGGTGCGATTTAAATGAAATTATTCATCTTATTATCGCTAAAGATTTTCAAAATAATAAGCGAATTATATTTCAATCTGTTGATCAACTCCCTATTTGCAAAATAGATAGTGGTTTATTTGAACAAATACTTAGTAATTTAATCAAAAATGCACTACAACATACTGATGACTCATGCGATGTTGAAATCAAATTAGAATTAAATAACAATTTACTCATTATTTCTATTGAAGATAATGGAAAAGGTATAGAACATTCCAATTTACAGTATATCTTTGATAAATTTTATAGAGCGCCCAATACATCAACTGGAGGTACTGGGCTAGGACTTTCAATTGTTAAAGGATTTGTTGAAGCATTAAATGGTAAAATTGAAGTATCAAATAAAATACCTAACGGTTTAATTTTTAAAATTGCTGTACCAACAGATGTAACGTATTTAAATCAAATAAATAATGAATAAAGCTGAAATACTGGTTATTGACGATGAACCTCAGATAAGAAAGTTACTAGAGATAACATTGGAAAGTAATGATTATAAAGTAATTCAGGCTGAAAATGCTAAACAAGGCATACTCTTAGCAGCAAACCATGTTCCCGATGTTATTCTTTTAGATATTGGTTTACCTGATAAAAGTGGCCATGATGTTTTAAAAGAATTGAGACGCTGGTATAACAAATCTATACTTATTTTATCTGCCATAAACCAAGAGAGCGACATTGTACAAGCCCTAGACAATGGAGCTACCGACTATCTAACAAAGCCATTTAGAAGTGCTGAACTTATGGCTAGAATTCGCTCTGCGATAAGACGAAACAATACAGATAATAAAGAACCTATTTGTATATATAACGATTTGGAAATAGACTTGATTTCGAGAACCGTTAAGAAAAACAATCAGTATTTAAAGTTGACAACAACTGAATTTAATTTATTGAGCCTTTTCATCAAAAATGAAGGAAGGGTGTTAACACATCAATTTTTGCTTAAAGAAATTTGGGGAGTAGGTTCACAAACTGAAACACAATATTTGCGAGTATTTGTTGGAACATTAAGAAAAAAAATTGAAAACAACCCTCTTCAACCTACCCATATAATAACAGAAAGTGGTGTTGGCTATCGCTTTCAATAAATCTTTATATTTTCTTTATACCAGCAAACTAAATCTTTATACTTTACTAATAGTATTTACAAGAAATTTGTATCATAAATTTAAAACTATGAATACAAATCATTCTACTGTAAACAAAATTACAATTGGCACTGTTTTAATTGCACTTGGTATTATATATGGCGATATAGGTACAAGTCCCTTATATGCATTAAAAGCAGTCATTGGTACAAGGAAAATTGATGAAATGCTAATTTATGACGGAGTTTCAGCTATCTTTTGGACACTCATTATACAGACATCTATCAAATACATTTGGCTTACCCTTAAAGCAGACAATAATGGTGAGGGTGGCATTTTTTCTTTATATGCTTTAGTCAAAAGATATGGAAAAAAACTCGTTATTCCTGCCATACTTGGTGCTACTACATTATTAGCAGATGGTATCATTACGCCACCTATATCTGTTGCATCGGCAATTGAAGGATTAGGAATGGTAAAAGGATTAAAAGAAATCATCATTCCGGGAAATAATATTGCCGTTGGATTAGTTGTATTAATACTATCAATACTATTTTTCTTTCAAAGATTTGGCACACAAATCATTGGTAAATTTTTTGGCCCTATTATGCTTGTTTGGTTTAGTATGTTATTTGTATCAGGAATACATCAAATCATTCTACATAGCGATATAGTAGCTGCTTTAAATCCCTATTATGCGTACAAATTATTGTCTGAATACCCAAATGGCTTTTGGTTACTTGGCTCTGTCTTCCTATGTACAACTGGAGCAGAAGCTTTATATTCAGATTTGGGACATTGTGGAATTAAAAACATACGAATTAGTTGGGTTTTTGTAAAAATAAGTTTAGTTGCATGCTATCTCGGTCAAGCTTCTTGGTTAATGCAACAAAACGGTACTTATTTAAATGGCAGAAATCCCTTTTTTGAAATTATGCCAAGTTGGTTTTTACTACCGAGTATCATAATTGCTACATTAGCTACTATTATAGCCTCGCAAGCATTAATTAGTGGTAGTTACACGTTAATTAGTGAAGCAATGAACTTAAATTTTTGGCCTAGAGTCGCGGTACGACAACCCTCCGAATTTAAAGGTCAAATTTATATTCCAAGTGTAAATAATGTACTATGGTTTGGCTGTATTTTAATGATTCTATATTTTCGATCATCAGAACACATGGAAGCCGCTTATGGATTTTCTATTACAATAACTATGATGATGACTACCTTGTTATTAGGTTATTTTTTAAGATATCGCTTAAAATGGAATAAAATTGGAGTAGGTTTAATTGTAGGATTATTTGCAATTGTAGAATCATCATTCTTTGTTGCAAATGTTGCAAAAATAAAAGAAAGATGGATGTTTCTTTTCTTTGAACTTGGAATTTTTATGATTATGTATGTATGGTATCAAGCTCGAAAAATTCACAATAACTACACTAGTTTTACAGAACTTGGAAAGTATAGTAAACAACTAGCCGAATTGAGTCAAGATGATTCTATTCCAAAATTTGCAACACATTTAATTTATCTATCAAAAGCTGATAGAAGACATCAAATTGAAGAAAAAATAATAAAATCAATATTTTCAAAAAAACCAAAAAGAGCTGATGTTTATTGGTTTCTACATCTTAATAGAACCAATGAACCTTACACATTAACTTATAATGTTTCAGAACTAGTTGATGATAAAGTAATTAAAGTAAATATTAATGTAGGATTCAGAATTCAGCCGAAAACAGAATTATACTTTAAAAAAATTGTTCAAGAGCTTGTAAGCAATAAAGAACTCAATCTCCATATTAGACCGGATGGATCTACTAAATACAATAACGAACCCGATTTTAAATTTGTAGTTATTGAAAAATATTTATCTGTTGAAAATGAATTTAAAGTTGTAGATAGTTTATTACTTAATGGTTATAGACAACTTAAAAATTTGAGCATTAGTGATGAAAAAGCATTTGGACTTGACAAAAGTGATGTCATAGTAGAACATGCACCGCTACTCTATCAACCCATAAGTAATGTTGAATTAAAAAGAGAAAGTTATGAAATTAGATAAAAGCAAAATAATATTTGAAAAATGGGAACAACTAAATAGTAAAAAAGTAAAACTTCTGTTAAAAAATGGCAAAGAGAGAATAGGATGTATTGAAAGTTTTACACACGGTAACCATTCTTTTATAGAATATTGGATTCTAAAAAAAACAAATACACCCTTTAATTTACGTATTGAGGGCGGTGAATGGATAAAAAGTAAAGAAATTTTAGAAATATATTTTTATGAAGATAAATCTTTAATACTTTTATAAAATGAAAATAATACTAGCAGCCTTTCTCTTTATTATTAATACTTGTCTTTTTGCCCAACAAAAAGATTCGTTAAATTCAAAGCTTTCAATCGATTTTTCGGGATATGTTGATACCTATTTCACAGCGGCATCAAGTTATGGAAATGACGAAAAACTAGAACCCTATTTATACAATTACACGAAAAAAAACAAAGCTGAAATTAATTTAGCCTTGTTTAAAACCCAACTGACTTTTCGTAATCTGTATGCGAAAGTAGGCATTCAAACCGGTACGTATGCGAAAGCAAATTATCCAAAAGCACAACAATGGCTCAATGAAGCTACAATAGGTGTCAAAATTTCAACTCAATCATCCCTTGAAGCTGGTATTTTACCAAGTTACATTGGTTTTGAAACTTCTACTGCTGTTACGAACTTAACTGCTTCACGTTCGCTATTAGCTGAAAATTCTCCCTATTACATGACAGGAATTAAGTTCAACCAACAATTCAATGAAAAATGGTTTTTGGCCGTAATGCTATCAAATGGTTGGCAAACCATCTCCAGCTCTGTAAATAAACTTCCCGCTTTTGGCACTCAAGTGCAATACAAACCTAACGAGAACACCTTGTACAATTGGAGTACTTTTATAGGGGACGTCCCTTCAGACGAACACTTTTCCACTCGATTTTTTTCAAATTTTTACGTAGATAAAACATGGGCAAATGGCATGAAAACGCAATTGGGTTTAGATATGGGTTGGCAACAAAGAAACACTACTTCAGGTTGGGCAATGTGGTACAGCCCCGTATTGATTCAGCAGTACCAATTTAATACTAAATGGGCTATAGCCTATCGAATAGAATATTACCATGACAAAGAAAACATCCTAATTCAACCTGCTATTTTACTACCATTTAAAACCATAGGAAATAGTTTAAACCTCGATTACAACCTTTCTAAAAGGATAAAATGTAGAACCGAAGGAAAATGGTATCACGCTTCAGAAAACGTCTTAGCAAACAGTACCCAAAAAAACAATTTGTATTGGCTTACCACACTTAGCTATAGCTTTTAATGCCAAACAGAGCAAAACGATGCATAACCGCAAGGAACGCAACGAATTTGGGAGTTTGGAATTTAGAATTAGGATTAGGATTAAATAATACACTAATTACTATTCATTAATCACTAGCTATAACACAAAGTTTCACAAAGCACCACAAAGCACCACAAAGCACCACAAAGAAAATTTGCTCATTGGTATATCGAACGAATTTGGGATTTACGTGTTAGAAGTTAGAAGTTAGAAGTTAGGAGTAACAACTAATCACTAGTCACTAATTACTAGTCACTAACAACTAATTCTGCATGAGTTCATTCAACGCCTGAGTATTAAAAGATTTTAAAAGGACTTTTCCTGATTTATCTACTAAGTAATAACATGGATTTGAAAATGCATTTAAGTCTTGTTGGTACTTGCGTGTCGCGTCGGTAGATTTTAGATTTAGTGCATTCGTTAAGTTTTTAGCTATTATAAAAGACTGCCATTTCTCTTCAATTACATCATTAAGAATGGCTACTAATTGGATTTTCTTGTTTGGTAATCGTTTTGCAGTCGTGTTGAAATAAGCAGCAACTTGAGGCATTTTTTCTTCACAATGAGGACATGACGGGCTATAGAAAGCAATAAAGGTATAATCGTTTTCGCTGTAGACTTTTGATAAACTTACTGTAACACTGTCTTTCGTACTGAACGTAGCCTCTGGAATAGTAGCTCCCATAGGCACTTTCTGATTAGTATCAAATCGATTACTGTATGAATTCATATCTGAATTCGTAAAAGCCTTACACGGATTGTCTTTTACATAGTTTGTATACAGATAATTGTAGGCCAATTCTAAATTTTTTGATTCAAAAAAAGTTAAGTTAGATAAAAAATACTTCGCAAAAACAGCATAACTTTTAGCATTACAATCCAATCCTTTTAAAGCTACCTCAATATTTGCAATATAATTTTCGTTCGTTATGGGTAAAATTTGAATAAAGCGGTATAAAAACTTATTGATGTTTGGCAGTAAATACACCCTATTATCATCACGTTTCAAAAAATTAAAATAGGTATCTCTGTATCCTATTTTTTCAACATCTGTTGTTGGAATAGGTGCAACTATTTTGTTCTCTATAGCCAAATATAAATGTAATATAGAAGTAGGATATTTTTGCATCAATAGCGTTCGTGTAACTGTTTTTTCTTCTACTGATGAGGCTCTATTTTGTCTTTGAAAATTAATAAAGTCTTTATTTAATTCATTATTATTAACTTTCAGATTATCAATATTTTTATCGTTTATTGTAATTGAAAAACGAGCGCCGTTATCAATTGCTAATTCTATGGGATTTGATTGTGAAGCCAATTTGAAAAAATAGATGGCGCCAATTATTTTTTTATCTTCTTTAAATTCAATTTGTTGTTCATTTGACTTTACGACAACACTGTTTTTTATGAGTTGTTTTTTTGCTGTTCCGTATTGCATGTAAAGTAATATCTTTTCATTTTCTAAATTTTTTGCATGAATAGAAATTAGATAACCATTCGTTTGTCCAAATCCAACAAAAACAAAAAATAAACAAAGGGAAAAAGAAATAAATTTATGCATGGAAAATTGTATAAAAAACATACATTTAACAATCTGCTAGACCTACTCCTACTGCGAGGCCGCCTTCAGAAGTTTCCTTGTATTTTGAATTCATATCTTTTGCGGTTTCCCACATGGTAGTAACGACTTTATCTAAGGGAACTTTAGCATTTTTAGCATCCGTTTCTAAAGCTAATTCGGCCGCATTAATTGCTTTAATTGCACCCATAGTATTACGTTCTATACAAGGTATTTGCACCAATCCACCTATAGGGTCGCAAGTTAATCCAAGATGGTGTTCCATTGCTATTTCTGCCGCCATTAGGACTTGATCTGGTGTTCCGCCCATTACTTCACACAAAGCCGCCGCCGCCATAGCACTCGACACACCTATTTCTGCTTGACAACCACCCATAGCGGCTGAAATGGTTGCGCCTTTTTTAAAGATACTTCCTACTTCGCCTGCTACGAGTAAAAATTGTTTGATATGCTCTTCATTGGCTTCATGATTTTCAATTACCATATAATACATCAGCACGGCTGGAATAACCCCTGCACTACCATTTGTAGGTGCTGTAACTACCCTACCTAACGAAGCATTAACCTCATTTACGGCTAAAGCAAAACAACTTACCCATTTGAGTATTTGTCTGAATTTAACTTCTGTTTGTCTGATAATTTGCAACCAAGAATACGGATCTTCATAAGGTAAAACGCCTATTAAATTTTTATGCATATCATAGGCACGTCTTCTGACATTTAAACCACCTGGGAGTGTGCCTTCAGTGTGACAACCTATATACATACACTCAAGCATGGTATCCCAAATACGAAGTAACTCATTATGCACCTGCTCGTCCGAACGCATAGATAGCTCATTTGCTAAAACAATTTCAGCTATTTTCTTGTTTTCTTTTTCACAATAAGCCAATAATTCTGTTGCTTTATCAACTGGAAAAGGAAAAGCACACTTTATTTTATCAGCAGTATCATTTTCATTTTCTTGTACGACAAACCCACCTCCTATTGAATAATAGGTTTCCGTATACTCATTCGTATCTGTTATGGCCGTAAAACGCAAACCATTTGCATGAAAAGGTAAAAAATTACGATGAAAAACGATATCCTTATCTGCATGAAAAGGAATAATAATTTCGTTACCTAAAAAGATTTCGTTCTTATTTTTGATAGCCGAAATAATTACGTCTATACTTTCGACAGGTATGTATTCTGGATCCGCACCGCTTAAACCTAACATAACAGCCAAATCGGTTGCATGTCCTTTACCTGTCAACGATAAAGAACCATACAAATCTACCTTTACACTATTAATATTATCTACTACGCCTTGCTCCCTTAGTTTTGTTAAAAAACGTTCTGCTGCACGCCAAGGCCCCAGCGTATGAGAACTTGAAGGTCCCACGCCTATTTTTAACATATCAAAAACCGAAATACATTCCATACCTAAAACGTTATAGTGCAAATTTAGAATTTAGAATTTAGAATTTAGAGTTTAATAGTAGTTTTTTTTAGTTGAAGAAAAGTAGACATACCTAAAATTGAGCTGAGGCAAAGCCTAACAGAACATAGCTAATCCTAAAACTCCTATAACACCAAAAGTAACTAATACCTTCTTTTTTTCTTTTTAGAAGGATTGTTTCCTGCAGTTTTTTGACCTTGATTTTGTTTTTTGGGATTTCTTCTGTCGTTTTGTTTTGCCGCTTTTTCTTCTTCTGTAAATTCTCTAAATGGAAACGGATTGTCTTTAACGACTTTTATTTGCTGACGGGTAAGTTTTTCAATGTCTTTCCAGTAATCTAATTCGTCTTTTCCACAGAATGAAATTGCTAATCCTTCATTTCCTGCTCGGCCTGTTCGTCCAATTCGATGTACATAGGTTTCGGGAATATTAGGAATATCAAAATTGATAACATAAGGCAATAAATCAATATCTATACCTCTTGCCGCAATATCGGTAGCAACTAAAATAGAAATTTGTTTGGTTTTAAATTCATCTAACACTCTCAATCGAGCCGATTGTGATTTATCACCGTGAATAGCTGCTGCAGAAATTTCATATTTCTTTAGGGCTTTTACCACATTGTCTGCGCTATGTTTGGTACGCACAAAAACTAATGCATTAGCATAATTTTCATTTTGCAACAAATGAATAAGCAACTTTCTTTTATCTTCTTTTTGAACAAAATATACTTTCTGATTTACTTTTTCTGCCGTACTTGAAACAGGAGTTACTGAAACAAATTTTGGTTTGGTTAAAAACGTATCCGCTAATTCTCTTATAGCCACAGGCATTGTAGCGGAGAACAATAACGTTTGTCTATTATCTGGTGTTAATTTAATAATTTTCTTTACATCATTAATAAATCCCATATCTAGCATCTGGTCTGCTTCATCTATTACTACGTGATGCAAATGATTCAAATCAATATGACCTTGTTTATGTAAATCAAGTAATCGGCCGGGAGTGGCAATCAACACATCTACCCCTTCTTTTAGTTGTTGCACCTGAGGCACTTGATTAACCCCTCCATAAATTACCATCGCTTTAGTTGTCATATACTTACCATAGGTATTAAAACTGTCCAAAATTTGGTGTGCCAATTCACGTGTTGGAGCTAATATAAGCGTGCGTAGTGTTTTACGCTTATTTTTGGACCCTACTATAGGATGTAAATAATTTAAAATAGGAATTGCAAAAGCTGCTGTTTTTCCTGTGCCCGTTTGTGCACAACCCACCAAATCATGTCCGTCTAAAATAATTGGAATTGCTTGTTCTTGTATAGGTGTAGGTGCACTATAGTTTTCTTCTTTTAGCACTTCAACAATATTGCGGTGTAGATGTAAATCTTGAAAGGTCATATATTTTTGTATTATGGGACAAAGATACGATTTAAAGTGTTTAGCCACTCTTATTCGCAGGAAATAAACATTATAATGTCAATATGTCAGTGCTTTTCTTGTATTTCTGCCAAAAAATACATAAAAGAACTAATGGCATAAAACTTGACTTATTGCAAACAAGTTTAAAAAAATAAAACAAAAACATACACAATAAAGAAAATAAAAATTATGAGTAAAATTATTGGAATTGACTTAGGTACAACGAATTCTTGTGTGGCAGTAATGGAAGGTGGAGAGCCTGTAGTAATTGCAAACGCAGAAGGAAAAAGAACCACACCATCTGTTATCGCATTTGTAGAAGGTGGTGAAATTAAAGTAGGTGATCCTGCGAAAAGACAAGCAGTAACTAACCCTACTAAAACAATTGCTTCTATTAAACGTTTTATGGGTAACAAATATTCTGAAAGTGCAAAAGAAGCTTCAACAGTAGCATATAAAGTAGTTAAAGGAGATAACGATACACCACGTGTTGATATTGATGGTCGTTTATATACACCACAAGAATTATCAGCGATGACGCTTCAAAAAATGAAGAAAACAGCTGAAGATTATTTAGGAACTACTGTTACACAAGCTGTTATTACAGTACCTGCTTATTTTAATGATGCACAAAGACAAGCCACAAAAGAAGCGGGTCAAATTGCCGGATTAGAAGTAATGCGTATCATCAATGAGCCCACAGCTGCAGCTTTAGCTTATGGCTTAGACAAAGGTGGAAAAGATCAAAAAATTGCCGTATATGACCTTGGTGGTGGAACATTTGACATCTCTATTCTAGAATTAGGTGATGGGGTATTTGAAGTACTTTCAACAAATGGCGATACTCATTTAGGTGGTGATGATTTTGACCAAGTGATTATTGACTGGTTAGCTAATGAGTTTAACACTGCTGAAGGTGTCGATTTACGTAAAGACCCTATGGCCTTACAACGCTTAAAAGAAGCCGCTGAAAAAGCAAAAATTGAATTGTCATCTTCTGCGCAAACAGAAATCAATTTACCTTATGTAACGGCTACGGCATCAGGACCAAAACACTTAGTTCAAACCTTAACACGTGCTAAATTTGAACAATTGGCACATGATTTAGTAAAACGTTCTATGGATCCTGTGGCTAAAGCATTAAAAGATGCTGGATTAGCAACTTCAGATATTGACGAAGTAATCTTAGTAGGAGGTTCTACGCGTATTCCTGTGATTCAAGAAGAGGTAGAAAAATTCTTTGGTAAGAAACCTTCAAAAGGTGTAAACCCTGACGAGGTAGTAGCTATTGGCGCTGCTATTCAAGGTGGTGTACTTACAGGAGATGTAAAAGACGTATTGTTATTAGACGTTACGCCTCTTTCTTTAGGTATTGAAACAATGGGTGGTGTAATGACCAAATTAATTGAAGCCAATACAACCATTCCAACCAAAAAATCGCAAGTATTCTCTACTGCTGCAGATAACCAACCTTCAGTTGAGATTCATGTATTGCAAGGTGAGCGTCCAATGGCTAATGATAACAAAACAATTGGTCGTTTCCATTTAGACGGTATTCCACCTGCACAACGAGGTGTACCTCAAATTGAAGTAACTTTTGATATTGATGCTAATGGTATTATCAAAGTTTCTGCAACAGACAAAGGAACAGGTAAATCGCACGATATTAGAATTGAAGCTTCCTCTGGATTAACACCAGAAGAAATTGAAAAAATGAAAAAAGAAGCTGAAATGAATGCAGATGCAGATAAAGCAGCGATGGAAAAAGTAGGTAAATTAAATGAAGCGGATAGCATGATTTTCCAAACAGAAAAACAATTAACCGAATTTGGTGATAAACTTTCTGAAGGAAATAAAACAGCTATTAGTTCAGCGTTAGAAGAATTGAAAAAAGCATATGAAACAAAAGACATTGCTACGATTCAACCTGCTTTAGATCAAATTAATGAGGCGTGGAAAAACGCTTCAGAAGAACTTTATAAAGCACAAGCTGAAGAACAAGGTGCCGCACAAGGCGAGCCTACTGCTGACACAAATGGAGACGCTACACAAGACGTTGACTTTGAAGAAGTGAAATAAGCAGAGAACCAATTTTGATTCACAAAAAGTGTGTGAATCCTTTATTCCGATGCTAATCGGAATCAATTAAATTTTAACCGAGTTAAGCAATTAGCTCGGTTTTTTTATTGAATTAAACATATTTATAATTACAAATACATGCGGAAAGGTTACTACTGATAAAAAAGAGAAAAACAACGTATTAAACATTCTTAAATCCTTGAAAAGATAATAAAAAACAAATAAACTGAATAAAGCAATTAACCAATAAATCAAAGCGCTTTTACAATACATAATAAAATTAAACGTAGTAAAGCTACCGTATAGATACTGAATTTGATGAATCATAGAAGGCACACTATGCCATAACACAAAATAAATCGTAAAACCCCATATTAAACTTGAGTGATTAAAAATTACTGCTAGCACAACTAAATAAAATAATTCGGTAAGTAAAAGTTGAACCGATAGTTTAAAAGTAAGTAAGAAATAAATAGACATCAATATAAAACAAGTAACCGAAAATATAAATGAATATAAAAAAAACGACAACTGGAAAGAAACATGAATAAGATCTATAATAATAGGGTGTACAATTTGCTTTTTTAGAAATAAAAGCATGCTAATGACTACTAACCCATAAATCATATAAAAAAAGTATCTTGTTAGTTTAGTTGAGTTCAAATTTAAATGTTGTAAATGTTGCTCACCGAAATGAAAACCACTCACTAAAATAAATAGCAAAAAAATTGATTTTGGAACAAGAAAATTGAGAACAAAAATGATAGAAATGAACAAAACATATAAAAATAAGTGTCTTAAATAATTTTTTTTACTATTTTTTTTATCTAACTTATTGATTAACAGCAAATCATTAGAGCCATGCAAAATTCCAAAACTAAGAATTAGCCCAAAACCTATTATTACTTGACTTTCCTCTGAAAAAAAAGTAGAAATCCATAACCCAAAGAAACTCAAAACGATAGCAAAATTGATGTGATTTTTCATTTTTGTTTATTTTTTTAAAAAAAAAGTTAAACATTTATTTGGATTATTGTTTAATGTTATTTAACTTTGATTAAACAAATTAACATTTTTTTTAATTAAAAACCAAAAAACTATGAAAAATTTAGTATTAATTTCAAAAATGTTACCAGATGATTACATCGGGTTTACATTTTTTGTGGGGTGCATGGCTATGATGGCTGCCTCTGCATTTTTCTTTCTTTCATTAAACCAATTTGACAAAAAATGGCGTACCTCGGTACTCGTTTCAGGTTTAATTACATTCATTGCTGCAGTACATTATTTTTACATGAAAGAATATTGGGCTGTAGTAGGTGAATCTCCAACATTTTTTAGATATGTAGATTGGATTTTAACAGTGCCATTAATGTGTGTTGAATTCTATTTAATTTTAAAAGTAGCTGGAGCAAAAACTGATTTGTTATGGAAAATGATTGGATTATCAGTAATTATGTTAGTAACAGGTTATTTAGGTGAAACTGTATTTTCTGATTCTGCAGCTTTGTGGGGTGGAATATCAGGAATTGCTTATTTCATAATTGTATATGAAATATGGCTAGGCTCTGCATCTAAACTTGCTACTGCTGCTGGTGGTAATGTACTAAAAGCACACAAAATCTTATGCTGGTTCGTATTGGTAGGCTGGGCAATCTATCCATTAGGATACATGCTTGGTACTGATGGCTGGTATACAAGTATATTAGGAAAAGGTAGCGTAGATATCGCCTACAACATTGCTGATGCCATAAACAAAATTGGTTTTGGATTAGTAATTTACAACTTAGCTGTTCAGTCTCAAAAAGAATAGTTTATTAAGTAATTTAGTTTTTGTAGGAAAGCCGAGTTAAGCAATTAGCTCGGTTTTTTTATTTGAAAATAAATTGTATATTGGTGAAACCAAATTTAATCTATTTTTTATGTTAAAAAAATGTCTGATTTTCGTTTTTAGTTTGCTTAGTTGCCTGATTTTTAGTCAAAAGAAAAAAGCAGCACCTATTCCTCCCCTTGCCAGTTATGAAAACATAACCGCTGAAATTAGTTCAGAAGGAGGAAAAAATAAATTAGTAGCTTATATTCAGTTTGATGATAAAAAAGAAAAAGTAGTACTCAAAGAATTGACTACTTCAGACAAAACTCAATTTCCAACCCAACTAAAAATTACGAGTTTCACTATAAGTGGCGTAAAACTGTATCATTTTAGCTATGTTGAAAATATAAAAATTGAGACCAAATTGAAGAAAGAAGAAACTATTGTAACTTCTAATGAAATTTGGGAGTTTTCCTCTACCAAAGTTAAAATTCTAGGCAATATTCAAAAAACAAGTAAAATTAAAGAAACCGTATTTTTAGACAAAAACAAAACCGCTTCAGAAACCCAAGAAAAAACAAGACGAGAGGGCTTCGATTTTTCTTTAACCAAAGAAAATGATGTCATTCTTTCCAATAAAACGCAGTCAAATCGTTATAAATTCAATCCTGAAACCCGAAGATTTGACCCTAAAAAATAATACTTATTATATATGCGTGCATAGCATTTTTTAGTATATTTGGTAAAATTATTCTGTACAATGAAAAAACAAAACCTACACGATTTATTAGGCATTACCCATCCCATCATAATGGCGCCAATGTTTTTAGTATCTAATACTAAAATGGTGATAGAAGGGATGAAAAATGGTGTAGCGGGTTGTATTCCTGCTCTAAACTACAGAACACTAGACGAACTAAAAACAGCTATAGCAACCTTAAAAGCAAACAAAGTACCAGGAGGAAGTTTTGGCTTCAATTTAATTGTTAACAAATCCAATATTAAATACAAAGAGCAACTGCGCGTACTTTGTGAAGAAAAAGTAGATTTTATTATTACTTCATTAGGAAGTCCGGAAGAAACACTAAAACAAGCACACCAAGCCGGCATTAAAGTCTTTTGTGATGTTACCGATTTAGCTTTTGCTAAAAAAGTTGAACAACTAGGCGCTGATGCCATTATTGCGGTTAACAATGAAGCGGGCGGACATCGTGGATCAAAATCGCCTGAAGACCTAATCAAAGAACTTGATTTAGCCGTTTCCTTACCTATTATTTCTGCAGGTGGCGTAGGCTGCAAAGCAGAGTTGGACAAAATGTTAAGTTATGGAGCTGTTGGTGTATCTATTGGTAGTCCGTTTATTGCCTCGCTTGAAGCTGATGTTTCACATGAATACAAACAAGCATGTGTAGATTATACTGCCAAAGATATTGTGGTTACAGAGCGTATATCGGGTACACCTTGTACGGTTATCAATACGCCGTATGTTCAAAAAGTAGGCACTAAACAACCTTGGATTGAGCGATTGCTAAATAAAAATAAACGCTTAAAAAAGTGGGTTAAAATGGTTCGTTTTTACATAGGCATGAAAGCCACAGAAAAAGCAGCCAAAGAAGTAACCTATAAAACCGTTTGGGTGGCAGGACCAAGCATTGAGCACACTAAATCCATTGAGCCTGTAGCAACCATAATTAGTCACTTCGTTGCTTAAATTTATTTTTTAACATTATATTTTTATTGTTTATCAATAAATTTATATCTTTGCTGTGTTAATTAAATCCCTTATTATGGAACTAAAAATTACTTCACAGCAAATTTTAAAATTGATTTATGCGCTTGCATGGCTTGTATTTATTGGATTGTGCATTGAATTTGGCGGCCTATTATTTAATACCATTTATGCGCTAACTATTCATGCTGAAGGCACAAAACAGTTTTGGAAATCACTCAACTTATTTAGTTTGTATCAATATGATAGAATGCATTTTTTAAGCATCACCGTATTAATGTTGATTATTGCTGGATTTAAAGCCTTTCTTTTCTATTTAATTGTAAAATTAGTGCACGATAAAAAATTAAATGTAACACACCCTTTTAACAAAGATGTTTGTCAATTTATATTTAATTTTATGTACCTAACCATTGGAATTGCTATTTTTAGCTCTTGGGGTAAAAATTACACAAACTGGTTACTTGCAAAAAACATTGCAATGCCAAGTTTAGACGCATTACAATTTAATGGAGCGGATATTTGGTTGTTTATGGGAATTGTATTATTAGTTATTGCACAAATTTTTAAGCGTGGTCTAGAACTACAAGAAGAAAACGAGCTAACTGTATAACCTATGGCAATAATTGTAAACTTAGATGTTATGATGGCAAAACGAAAAATGTCATTGAATGAACTTTCTGAAAAAGTAGATATTACTTTAGCTAATTTATCCATTTTAAAAACGGGCAAAGCCAAAGCCATCCGTTTTAGCACGCTTGAAGCCATCTGTAAGGTGTTGGATTGTCAACCCGCCGATATTTTAGAGTTTGTGGAGAACTAAAAAAGATTTTTTTATTATTTTTGAAAAAAGATATAACTGATATTTGTCAGACATATAAACAAGTTAGCGAAAATGCCTTTGGCAACGGACAGCCGCGCTATTGCGCTTTTCTTGTCCTATTTTTCGCTAACGATCTCGCAGTACGACTGCTTTCTGTTGCCTTTGGCACTATCCGCTAACAGCGGAATAATAGATAGCGTCTAATGGCTACTCGAAGCTTAAGCAAGCAAAGCTTGCAACGCTACAAGCCATATATGCAATACCATTTGTCGTAACCCTAAAAAAATCCCGTAAATAATTTGTCATTATACCAAAACTTGGTATCTTTGAAAGAAAATCTTGTTATGGCAAAGAACACCTCAATATTATTAGGCGATTATTTCGATGAATTCATCAATAAACAAGTTAAAGCTGGTCGATTTTCTTCGGCGAGCGAAGTGGTTAGAGCGGCTTTGAGAATGTTTGAACAAGAAGAATCAAAAAAAGCTGAGCTTATCAAAGAATTAAAAAAAGGGGAAAAATCTGGATTCGTACAGAATTTTGATAGAAATACTTTTCTAAATGATTTGCACAAAAAACATTTGAGTAAATGATTTATAAAATAAGTAATGAAGCAGCTATTGATTTAGAGAACATATGGCTTTATACTATTGAAACTTGGTCAGAAGAACAAGCAAATAGATACTTGGACTTAATCTTTGACGAAATAGAATATCTTACTCTTAAACCACAATCTGGAACCGATTGTACTGCTATCAGAAAAGGTTATTTCCGTTCAAGAGTAAAATCACATTTCATTTTTTACAAAATAAATACAAGTAAAAACGAATTAGAAATCATAAGAATTCTTCATCAACAAATGGACATTGAACATCATTTAGAAGAATAATACCCCGCTACGCAAAAGCCTACCGACTTTGAGCAATACTAAAAAAGCGAGTCTAAATTTCAAATACATTCAATAAAAAAAATCCCAATCGTTCAATTGGGATTTTTTTTATTGAATGGACTTATCTATTTTCTAAATAATGTAACACATTTTTCTCAATGCGTGCTTCAATATTTGAAATGTCTGCTTTTACAAATGTTTCGCCTATGATGTTTTCAAATAATTCAATGTAACGTTCCGAAACCGTTTCAATATACGCATCTGTCATGTGCGGAATTTGTTGTCCTTCTTTACCTTGAAACCCATTTTCAATCAGCCAACGACGCACAAACTCTTTTGATAATTGTTTTTGCTCTTCGTTGTTTTTTTGTCTTTCTTGAAAGCCTTCTGCATAAAAATAACGTGAAGAATCGGGTGTGTGAATTTCATCAATCAGCACAATTTGACCGTCTTTAGTTTTCCCAAATTCGTATTTGGTATCTACAAGTATTAAACCACGAGACGCTGCAATTTCAGTTCCTCTTTGATATAAAGCCCTAGTATATTTTTCTAAGATTACATAATCTGCTTCAGCTACAATTCCTTGTGCTAGTATTGCCTCGCGCGAAATGTCTTCGTCGTGCGAACCGTTAGCCGCTTTGGTTGTAGGTGTAATAATTGGTGTAGGAAATTGATCGTTTTCTTTTAATCCTTCGGGCATTTCCACACCACATAATAGTCTTCTCCCAGCAGCATATTCACGCGCCGCATGCCCTGATAAATACCCACGAATGACCATTTCTACTTTAAACGGCTCACATAAATGTCCTACCGCCACATTAGGATCTGGGGTAGCTACTAACCAATTGGGTACAATATCTGACGTCAATTCCATGAATTTTGTAGCAATTTGATTTAAGATTTGCCCTTTATACGGAATTCCTTTGGGTAAAACCACATCAAAAGCCGAAAGTCGGTCGGTAGCAACCATTACTAATAAGTCATCGTTGATGTTATACACTTCCCTAACCTTTCCTCTGTAAACCGATTTTTGATTGGGAAAATTAAAATTTGTAGTTGTAATTGTATTCATTGTGTTGTTGTTTTGCCCTTCGACAAGCTCAGGATTAATTGTGTGGCAAAAGTAAAAAAAAGACACTACATTAAGTGTCTAAATTTTGAATTATTTAATCATTGTTTTCGATGCTTTTATACGCATCAATAATCTTTTTAACTAATTTATGACGCACAATGTCTTTATCGTCCAAATAAATAATACCTATACCTTCAACATCTTTTAAGACTAATAATGCCTCTTTTAAGCCAGAAATGGTTCTTCGCGGTAAATCTACTTGTCCGGGATCGCCTGTAATGATAAACTTTGCATTTTTACCCATACGCGTCAAAAACATTTTCATTTGAGAATGGGTGGTGTTTTGGGCTTCGTCTAAAATAACAAAAGCATTATCAAGTGTTCTACCCCGCATAAAAGCTAAGGGCGCTATTTGAATAATTCCTTTTAAGATATAGTCTTCTAAAGTTTGAGGCGGAATCATATCGCGCAAGGCATCGTATAAAGGCTGCATGTACGGATCTAATTTTTCTTTCATATCACCCGGTAAAAAGCCTAAATTTTCACCCGCTTCAACAGCAGGACGAGTTAAAATAATACGTTTTACCTGCTTTTCTTTTAACGCTTTAACAGCCAATGCTACACCCGTATAGGTTTTACCTGTTCCTGCAGGCCCCACTGCAAAAACCATATCTGTTTTATGCACATAATCAACTAATTTTTGCTGATTAGGCGTCATGGCTTTAATCAATTTTCCGCCAACACCATGAACCAAAATTTTATCTCTGTCGTGCATCTCCCCTGTTTGTTGCGCGTCGCCTTCAATTACACGCATGATTACGTTATCATCAATTTGATTGAAACGCGTAAAATGAGTCATTAACCTACGAAATCGGGTTTCAAATTCATCTAAAATTTCCTCTCCACCAAACGCTTTTAAGGTGGTGCCTCGAGCTACAATTTTTAACTTTGGATAGTATTTTTTTATGGTTTCTAAATGGCTATCGTGAGTACCCCAAAATTCTTTAGGTGCTATGTTTTCTAATTCAATAATTCGCTCGTTCAAAGGCAATAGGTTTAATAATTTAATATCTCAAAAAAAAGTCTAACTTTGTATCAATCAAAAATACTAAAAACAACGTTTCGTTTTTAAATAAGTTATAAACATTAGAATGTCAATAATTACGCTTATTACTGATTATGGATGGAAAGACCACTTTGTGGGCATTCTTAAAGGTAAGCTTTTCTCTCATTTTCCCGAAGGTACTATCGTTGATATTTCTCACAGCGTAGATAAATTTAATCTATTTGAAGCGAGCTATTTACTTGATGCGTCTTACAATCACTTTCCAAAAGGAAGTGTACATATTATGACTGTTGACGCTGCGCAAACCAACGAAAACAAACATGTTGCCTTATTACATGATGGCCATTTTTTTGTAGGTGCCGACAATGGTGTTTTTGGTAATTTGCTAAAAAAAATAAAGCCAGAAAAAATTGTTGAAATCTCTATTCATGATAGGTTAGATGAGAAAGCCACTGATTTAGATGTTTTTGCTATGGTAGCTACACATTTAGCAAAGGGCGGTTCCTTAAATGTCATTGGAAAAGAAAGTACGTCACTAAAAAAATTAGCCGATTTAAATCCTGTAATTGATGAACAAGCAACTTCAATCAAAGGGAATGTAATATATATTGATGATTTTGGAAATTGTGTCACAAATATTTCGAAAAAACTAATTGACGATACTGCTAAAGGCCGAAAATATACTATTCGATTTTCAAATAAAAGAATTGAGAATGTTAAAAAACATTATGCCGATTTTAAAAATACAGATAGTGCTTCAATAAAAAATCAGGAAGGAAACAATATAGCTATTTTTAATGAAAATGAACTTTTAGAAATTGCTATTTATAGAAGCAATCCACATTCTGTTGGCTCTGCGTCTTCCCTTTTAGGTTTGCGTTTTAGAGATGTCGTCACTGTTGAATTTGAGTAACTTTTTAGTGAAAAGTTTATTGAATGTACACCCCATATCTGATAACCTAAACTATAAATCTAATAAAAAAATTATGTTTGTACGAATTGTAAAAATGCGCTTTCAAGAAGATAAAATTACCCTTTTTTTAGAAAATTTTGAAGAAGTGAAACATCATATCAGAGGATTTGAAGGCAATCAATTTTTAGAGTTATATCAAGACAAAAACGACAAACGTACCTTTTTCACTTACAGCTATTGGAATAATGAAGAAAGTTTAGAAAACTATCGTAACTCAGATTTATTCAAAGAAGTTTGGTCTTATACAAAAGCCTTATTTAGCGATAAACCTGAAGCGTGGAGTGTAGATATAGTAGTTTCTTTACCATAAAGTTTCAAGTTTCAAGATATTCAATTACTTTTGCCTAACACTAAACAATTAGTACACGTTTTTAACGTTATTTATTATATGAAAGCACTTTTATTACGTGAAATAAAATCATTCTTTGGCTCACCCATTGGCTATTTAGTAATTGCCATATTTCTATTATTAAATGGATTGTTTCTGTGGGTATTTGAAGGCGAATTTAATATCTTAAACTCAGGATTTGCAGATATGAGTCCGTTTTTCAAGTTAGCCCCTTGGATTTTTATTTTTTTGATTCCTGCCGTAACTATGAAAAGTTTTTCAGATGAAAAGAAACAAGGCACGTTAGAAATCCTATTTACCAAACCTTTAAGTTTATGGGAAATTGTAAATGGAAAATTTTTAGGAGCGGTATTGCTAATTCTTATCGCTATTATTCCTACTTTAGTATATGTACTTATTGTAATAAATTTTACGGCTGTTCAAAGTGATTTTGACTTAGGTAGCACTATTGGTTCCTATTTCGGCTTACTCTTTTTAATAAGTGCTTATTGTGCCATTGGCGTCTTTTCTTCTACCCTTTCAGATAATCAAATTGTTGCTTTTATTGTAGCGGTATTTATTTGTTTTTTCTTTTATTTTGGATTTGATGGCATCGCTAACTTTTTTGGGACATTTAATTCATTTGTCGCCTCATTTGGCATGGACTATCACTTTAAAAGTATGAGTCGAGGGGTTATAGATACCAGAGATATTATTTATTTTTGCAGCATTACGTTGTTATTTTTAGCAGGAACTGTTTACCAACTTAAATCTTTGAAATCCTAATGAAAGTAGCTAAACAACAACACTTAAAACAGTTAGGCCTACTTGCTTTCGGTTTATTTATTATAAACGTAGCCAGTCATTATATCTTTAAACGTATTGATTTAACACAAGATCAACGTTACACGCTTTCTGAAACAACAAAAAAAATTATTGATGGCGTAGATAGTCCATTGATTATTGATGTCTTTTTAGAAGGAAATTTCCCTGGAGAGTTTAAAAAACTTCAAAGCGAAACGCGTCAGTTATTAGAAGAGTTTTCCGCTTATAATTCTAATATTTCTTTTCAGTTTGTCAATCCTATTGAGAAAGAAGAAGAACGCATGGAGACCATGAAAAAGTTCTATGATAAAGGAATGATGCCCATTAATGTAACGGTAGAAGATAAAGGAAAACAAACGCAAGAAGTAGTTTTTCCTTGGGCAGTTGCAAACTATGGCGAAAAAGGAACAAAAGTACAGTTACTTAAAAATATGATGGGGGCAACTACCGAACAAAAAGTAGTGAGTTCGGTACAACATTTAGAATATGCCTTTGCAGATGCTATTAATAAAATAGCAACAGAAAAACAGAAAAAAATAGCGGTAATTAAAGGAAACGGTGAACTAGACGACGTGTTCATTGCTGATTTCTTAAAGTCAGTTCGAGAGAATTATTATATCGGTCCCATTACTTTAGACTCTGTTGCCAAACAACCTAATCAAACACTTAAAGCACTGAATATATATGATTTAGCTATTATTGCTAAACCAACAGAAAAATTCACTGATGCAGAAAAACAAGTTTTGGATCAATTCATTATGAAAGGAGGAAAAACCCTTTGGCTTGTTGATGCGATTACAGCAGAAGTGGATAGTCTATACAATCCTTCTGGTGCAAGTTTGGCGGTTACTCGAGATTTAAACCTAACCGACATGTTTTTTAAATATGGTTTTAGAATAAATCCACAAGTGATTAAAGACGAACAAGGCACACCCATTGTTTTATATTCTGGTAATCAAGGTAGCGAATCACAAAAAGAACAATATGTATGGAAGTTTGCACCTTTTGTATATGCATCGTCAAGTCACCCTATTGTAAAAAATATTGAAGGAGTAAAATTTGATTTTTGTTCGCCTATAGAACTCTTAAAAAACGAACTAAAGAAAACGGTTTTACTAGAAACTTCTCAATTTTCTAAGACCATTGGCACGCCTTATCCGTTTAGCTTAGAAATGGTAACCGAAGAAACTTCGCCAAAAGAGTATACAACTGGAGGTTTTATTCCTGTAAGCGTATTACTAGAAGGGACATTTACTTCCACGTATAAAAATAGAGTATTACCTTTTAAAGATGGTGCTTTTAAAACACAAAGTGTACCTACAAAAATGATTGTTATTTCTGATGGAGACGTTATTAAAAATCAAATTGACCAAGGCGCACCTTTAGAATTAGGCTTTGATAAATGGTCTAATTTTATGTTTGGTAACAAAGAATTTTTGCTAAACAGCGTAAATTACCTGTTAGACGACAATGGACTTATTAACATTAGAAGTAAAGAAGTACGTCTTCCTATGCTTGACAAAGAAAAAGTACACGAAAATTATTCACGTACGCAAATGCTAACTGTGGCATTACCAATAGTTATATTAGGCTTATTTGGTTTCGTATTTACGTACTTAAGAAAGAAAAAATATCAGCGGTAGTTGTTAATAACTATTTTTTTTAAATACTCTGTAAACAAATATATTTGTGAAGTCTAAATAAATGATGATGATGAATTTTATAGTATCTAGCTCTTACCTTTTAAAACAATTACAAGTTTTAGGAAGTGTAATCAATTCAAATAACACGTTACCAATTCTTGATAATTTCTTATTTGAATTAGACAATAATCAATTAAAAGTTTCTGCTTCTGATTTAGAGACCACTATGTCGGCTACATTAGAAATTGAATCTAACAGTACAGGAAGTGTTGCTATTCCTGCAAAATTGTTATTAGACATTTTGAAAACGTTTCCTGAGCAACCGCTTACATTTACTGTTGAAGAAAACAACACTGTAGAAATTAGTTCAAATTCAGGAAAATATGCTATTGCTTATGCTGCAGGAGAAGAATTTCCAAAAGCAGTTACCTTAGAAGAACCTTCTTCTACTGTAATTCCCGCTGAAGTTTTAGCTACCGCAATTGGTAAAACTATTTTTGCTACAGGAAATGATGACTTACGTCCTGTAATGAGTGGTGTATTTTTCCAATTTTCAACAGAAGGCTTAATATTTGTAGCTACAGATGCTCACAAATTAGTAAAATATGCTCGTACGGATGTAAAAGCATCACAATCGGCAGAATTTATTATGCCTAAAAAACCTCTAAATATTTTAAAAGGAATTTTAGCGGTTTCAGATGCTGAAGTTAAAGTAGAATATAACGATTCAAATGCAACGTTCTCATTTGAAAATTACATTTTAACGTGTCGCTTAATTGATGGGAAATATCCAAATTATGAAGCCGTTATTCCAAAAGAAAATCCGAATAAATTAATTATAGGTCGTAACCAATTTTTAAACTCTGTACGTCGTGTAGCTATTTTTGCAAATAAAACAACGCACCAAATTCGTTTGAAAATTGCTGGAACAGAATTAAATATTTCGGCGGAAGATATTGATTACTCAAATAAAGCTGACGAACGTTTAACTTGTGATTATCACGGAGATGATATGCAAATTGGGTTCAATTCACGTTTCTTACAAGAAATGTTAAACAATTTGAGTAGCGATGAAATTCAACTGGAAATGTCCTTACCAAACAGAGCGGGTATTCTTACTCCTATTGATGGATTAGACGAAGGCGAAACTGTGACTATGTTAGTCATGCCAGTTATGTTAAACAGCTAAAAAAAACAATTAGATATATTATCTAATACCGACTATAACTAACTAAAAACTACTGCCCAAAAAACCACTGAGCTAATGCGAAAGTGGTTTTTTTATTTTGATTACTCACAAAGCATCCTAAAAAAACTTCTAACTTCTGACGTCTAACTTCTGACTTTGATTTATCTTTGTACCCTAAATTTCAGATTATGATTTCACAAGAAACCATTGTTGCTTTAGCTACTCCATCTGGAGCAGGTGCCATTGCTGTTATTCGCTTGTCAGGGAAAGATGCCATTGTTCTTGCGGCAGAAGTTTTTCAATCGGTTTCAGGAAAAAGTATCGCTACACAAAAAACACACACCATCCATTTGGGACATATTGTAGATCAAGGTAAAGTGTATGACCAAGTGTTACTTTCTCTATTTAAAGGACCCAATTCGTATACAGGGGAAAATGTAGTTGAAATTTCATGTCACGGTTCTACATTTATTCAACAACAAATTATTCAATTATTGCTTCGCAAAGGAGCAAGAATGGCTCAGGCTGGCGAATTTACGTTACGTGCTTTTTTAAACGCTAAACTAGACTTATCCCAAGCCGAAGCTGTAGCCGACTTAATTGCTTCAGATAACGAGGCGAGTCACCAAATTGCGATGCAACAAATGCGTGGTGGATTTAGTAATGAGATTGCAAAATTACGAGAAGAATTACTCAACTTTGCGTCCTTAATTGAACTGGAACTTGACTTTGCCGAAGAAGATGTTGAATTTGCAGACAGAGCTGCTTTTTATCAATTACTCGAACGCATTGAATTTGTATTGAAACGATTAATTGACAGTTTTGCCGTGGGTAATGTTATTAAAAACGGAATTCCAGTGGCTATAGTAGGCGAACCTAACGTGGGAAAATCAACACTTTTAAATGCCTTACTGAATGAAGAACGTGCCATCGTTTCTGATATTGCGGGAACAACGCGCGACACCATTGAAGATGAATTAGTAATTGACGGTATAGGCTTTCGATTTATTGATACTGCAGGCATTAGAGAAACTAAAGATGTGGTAGAAAGCATTGGCATTCAAAAAACGTTTGAAAAAATTGAACAAGCGCAAGTCGTAATTCTTTTGCTAGACGCAAAAGAATTACAGGTTTCAGGTTTAACGTTTCAAGTTGAAATCGAGAAAATAAAAAACAAATTTCCTCAAAAACCACTAATCGTTATCCTAAACAAAGTTGATTTACTTTCTAAAGATGAAGTTGAAACGATTCGTCAACAAATTGAAACGTTAAACCTGAAACTTGAAACTATTTCTGCTAAGAATAAGACAGGTATTGACGAACTTAAAAATACGCTTCTTTCTTTTGTAAATACAGGTGCACTCAGAAACAACGAAACCATTGTAACCAATACACGTCATTACGATTCGCTATTAAAAGCTTTGGAAGAAATTCAAAAGGTAAAATGGGGACTAGATAGTCATTTATCTTCTGATTTAATTGCTATTGATATCAAACAAGCTTTGTACTACTTTGGAGAAATTACAGGCGAAGTTACTAACGATGAGCTCCTTGGAAATATTTTTGTAAATTTCTGTATCGGGAAGTAATCTATTTAAAAACTAAAATACTCCAAACAGGAATGTGATCTGAAATTTTTCGAGCATCTTTCAGCGAAGTAAAGGAGGTATAAAACGGAATTACTCCTTTTGCTGAACAATTTATTTTTGATGATGAATAGAAAATATTGTCATATTCTGATGCTAAACAATCCTTATTTTTACACTTTTGCCTCAAACTTGTTTTTTGATTTGTAAACACAGGCTTATACCCCATTTTTTTCAACGGATTAAAAACGGTATGCGATTGTGAACAATTAAAATCACCTAAAAAAACTAAATTTAATTTGGGATACAAGGCAGGGAAAAACTTAAAATACTTGATTTCAGAAGCTGGATTTTTCTTCTTTGGCACCGCATGAAAAGAAACCA
>JACCDH011620135.1_pt1 | contig 36727 bp, 36 predicted proteins | sample 7442481 | NCBI WGS metagenome assembly JACCDH01 (sample SAMN15323433, study PRJNA562643) | freshwater metagenome | isolation source: river surface water | place: USA:Blue River Watershed | collected 2017-08-15 | reverse complement strand
TTTCTTTCCCGGAAGGCCCTGTTTCTGCGGGCTTTCGCGTTTTTTCTTGTGGACGCGAAGGGTCAGATTTCCCCGATTTTTGTCCTCAGAGACCACATTTCTCTCTTTTTTCTCTGTTGGCTTGTGGGCGTGTCCATGAGCTGAGCTCCGTATTCATGCGGGTTTCAGGGTTTGGGTTGGACCTTGCCGCTGCATGAGCATTGGGGATGTGAACTTTTCGAAGACGTTCAAATGCCGCAAAGAAGTCATCACTGAACCATCAGATGACCGGCAACAATCGGCCAAAAGCAGACAGAGATAGTTATTGCCTTAAACGCGGTTCAAGAGCCAAGCAAATACACAATTCAAAGCTCAGGGCAGAGCAGAGGCATCAGAGGTCCTGTCATCGCGTCATTGCTTAGGCTTGCAGTGTCATCAAACTGGCGTTACCGCCCGCCGCGGCCGTGTTGGTGCTGACGCTGTGCTCGATCACCAGCCGTGCCAACGGCACATCGGTGGCACCGGGCGGTAGGGCCGTCAGGGTGACGATGGGGCCGGGCTGTGCCGCCAGTTGTGCGGCCAGGGCCAGGGCGTCGCTGGCGCTGCCGTGCAGCAGGGCGGCGTCGGCGTCGACCGGCTCGCCTTCTGCGACCAGGGCCAGCTCCGCCTGCACCGTGGTGGGCAAGCTTGCGTACAGCCCGGCAGCGCTGGTGGGCAACAGCGCGGTCCCGCCCACGGCCAGCACGGCAGCGATCTGCAAGAGCAAATCTTCTTCGGCACCCGCATGCGCACCGACCTGGCAGCGCACGCGCTGGCGCGCCTGCACGCGGTAGACGTTGCGCTCGCCGGTGGGGCCGGGCAACACGGCCTGCAGGCCGGCGGGGTTGCAGGCGGCCATTCGCGCGCAGTCATGCGCCAGCGGCAGACGGCCCTGGGCGGCGGCCCAATCGTGCAGGGCCTGCAGCGCGGGCGTGGCCTGCGGCAAGGCGGTGGCGCCGCTGGCCTGCATGCTGCGCAGCGCGGCGTCATCGGGACAGCGGGCAAGCAGGCGCAGCAGGTACAGCGGACCGCCCGCCTTGGGGCCGGTGCCCGACAGGCCTTCGCCGCCAAAAGGCTGCACACCGACCACCGCGCCGACCATGTTGCGGTTGACGTAGGTGTTGCCGGCGTGCGTGCCGTCGACCACCTGGGCAATGGTTTCGTCGATGCGTGAATGCACGCCCAGCGTGAGCGCGTAGCCGGTGGCGTTGATCTGCGTGAGCAAGTTGCCCAGCTGCTCGCGGCGCCAGCGCAGCACATGCAGCACCGGGCCAAAGACTTCGCGCTGCAGTTCGTCGATACGCTCGATCTCGATCAGCGTGGGCGGCACGAAGGTGCCGCCCTGAGCATCGCTGCTGGCGTGCAGGATGCGGTGCACCTGGCGGCCGGCGGCTTGCATTCGGGCCACATGCGCTTCGATGCCGTCTCGTGCGCGGGCGTCGATCACCGGGCCCATGTCGGTGTGCAGCTGGGCGGGCGTGCCCATGCGGATCTCGGCCATGGCGCCCTGCAGCATGTCGATCAGCCGGTCGGCCACATCGTCCTGCACGCACAGGACGCGCAGCGCGGAGCAGCGCTGGCCGGTAGCTTCAAACGCCGAGGCCACGGCGTCCTGCACGACCTGTTCCAGCAGGGCGGACGAATCGACCACCATGCAGTTCTGCCCGCCGGTTTCGGCGATCAACGGCACCACCTGGCCGTGCGCGTTCAGGCGCTGCGCGAGCGTGGCCTGCAGCAGCTTGGCGGTTTCGGTCGAGCCGGTGAACATCACACCCTGCACGCGGGCGTCTTCGATGAGCTGCTGGCCCACCTCGCGTCCGCGCCCGGGCAACAGCTGCACGGCCGCAAGCGGCACACCGGCACGCCAAAGCGTTTGCACGGCCAGCGCGGCAATCGCAGGCGTCTGTTCGGCCGGTTTGGCCAGCACCGGGTTGCCGGCAGCCAGCGCCGCCGCCACCTGGCCCAGGAAGATGGCCAGCGGAAAGTTCCATGGGCTGATGCAGACCACCGGCCCCAGCGGCACGTGGGTGGTGGGGTCAAAGTCGCGCTGCACCTGTGCGGCGTAGTAGCGCAGGAAGTCCACCGCCTCGCGCAGCTCGGCCAAGGCGTGCGACCAGGTCTTGCCGGCTTCGCGCACCAGCAACGCCATGCAGCGCGCGGTGTCAGCCTGCAGCAGGTCGGCCGCCTGCAGCAGCAGCGCGGCGCGCTGGGCCGGGGGGGTCTGCGCCCATTCGGGCGCAAAGCCGTGCGTGGCCTGCAGGGCAGCCTGCACTTGCGCCTTGCTGGCGTGCTGCACCGTGCCCAGGGTGTCGGCGTGGTCGGCCGGGTTGCGCAGCATCAGGACTTCACCATCGCCGGACACAGGCGCGGCCAGCAGGGGCTGCACCGCCAGCGGCTCGCGATGCGCGGCCATCTGCTGCGAGAGCAGCCGCAAGGTCGGTTCATGTGCCAGATCGAGGCCGCAGGAATTGCGACGCGCAGCGCCATGGAGCTGCGCGGGCAGCGGAATTTGCGGGTGCGGCTGACCGGGGGAGCGATTGTCCTGATCGGCTTCGGCCAGCGTGCGCTGCACCGGGTCTTGCACCAGGTCATCGAGCGACACCTCGGGGTCGGCCATGCGGTTGACGAAGGAGCTGTTGGCGCCGTTCTCCAGCAGGCGGCGCACCAGGTAGGCCAGCAGGGTTTCGTGCGTGCCCACGGGGGCATATATGCGGCAAGGGCGGTTGAGCCGGTCAGTGCCGACCACCTGCAGGTACAGCGGCTCGCCCATGCCATGCAGGCACTGGAATTCGTACTGACCCGGCTGGTAGGCGCCGCCAAGCGCTTCGGCGGTCTGCACGATGGCGGCCACCGTGTGCGCGTTGTGGGTGGCGAACTGCGGGTAGACCGCATCGGGCGCGGCCAGCAGCTGGCGGGCGCAGGCGAGGTACGCCACATCGGTGTGGTGCTTGCGTGTGTAGACCGGGTAGTCGCTCTGGCCGTCCAGCTGCGCGCGCTTGATTTCGCTGTCCCAGTAGGCACCCTTGACCAGGCGCACCATCAGCCGGTGACCGGTGCGACGCGCCAGATCGACCAGGAAGTCGATCACAAACGGACAGCGCTTGCCATAGGCCTGGATCACGAAGCCGATGCCTTGCCAGCCCTGCAGGCTGGGCGCCTCGCACAGCGCCTGCAGCAGGTCGAGTGAGAGGTCGAGCCGGTCGGCTTCTTCGGCGTCGATGTTTAGGCCGATGTCGTAGTGGCGGGCCAGTTCGGTTAGCTGCAGCACGCGCGGCAGCAACTCGGCCATGACGCGGGCCTGCTGGGCGCGGCTGTAGCGCGGGTGCAGGGCCGAGAGCTTGATCGAGATGCCGGGGCCGTTGTAGACGCCTTGACCCTGAGCCGCGCGGCCGATCGCGTGGATGGCGTTTTCGTAGGCCTTCAGGTAGCGCTGCGCGTCGGCTTCGGTCAACGCGGCTTCGCCCAGCATGTCGTAGGAGTAGCGAAAGCCTCTGGCCTCCATCTCGCTCGCGCGCTGCAGGGCTTGGTCGATGGTTTCGCCGGTGACGAACTGTTCACCCAGCATCTGCATGGCCAGCTGCACGCCCTGGCGGATCAGCGGCTCGCTGCCCTTGCCCACCAGGCGGGTGAGGGCGCCCAGCATCTGGCCCTCGCTGTGGGTGGCGACCAGCTTGCCGGTCAGAAGCAGGCCCCAGGAGGCGGCGTTGACGAACAGCGAGCCGCTCTGGCCGACGTGCTGCTGCCAGTCGCCGCGGCCGATCTTGTCGCGGATCAGTGCGTCGCGTGTGGCGGCGTCAGGAATGCGCAGCAGCGCCTCGGCCAGGCACATCAATGCCACGCCTTCTTCGCTGTACAGCGCGTATTCCTGCATCAGGCTCTGCACGCGGCCGGCGCGGCCGCCTTGGGCAGGGCCTTCGCGCAGGCGGGTCACCAGTTGGCGCGCCAGAGCGTCGGTACGGGCCGCGGTGGCCTCGCTTTGGCGGGCCAGCGCCAGCAGGGGCGCCAGGGCCTGGGCTTCGGGCAGGCGGGTGGCGCGGGCGATGGCCTCGCGCAGGGCGCTGCTTTCGGTCTGCGGGCCGCCGGGGCTGAAACGGGCGCCCTGGGGCAGGGTGTTTTCGGTCAGGGCGGGATCGATGTGGGCGTTCATGGCGGGTTTCCTGTGGGCAGGTCAATCACATGAATCGCCATGATCCGGATTTAAAGCCGAATATTTCTCGTAAATAAATCCGTTTCAATGAATAATTCACCATATGAGCAGCGAAACCCCCGAAATCGACCGCATCGACCGCCGCATCCTTGATGTGCTGCAGCGCGATGGCCGCACCAGCAACCTCAAGCTAGCCGAACAGGTGGCGCTCTCGCCCACAGCGGTGCTGGCACGGGTGCAGCGGCTCACACGCGAGGGCTACATCCTGGGATATGAGGCGAGGCTGAACCCGCTAAAGCTAGGCGCGGGCATGCTGGTCTTTGTCGAAATCCTGCTCGACCGCACCAATGCTAATGTGTTCGAGCAGTTCCGGGCGGCGGTGCAGGTCCGGCCCGAAATCATGGAGTGCCATCTGGTGGCCGGCGGCTTTGACTACCTGCTCAAGATCCGCACCGCCGACATGAACAGCTACCGCGTGTTCTCGGGCGACGTGCTGTGGCAACTGCCCGGCGTGCGCGAGACGCGCACCTACGCGGTGATGGAAGAGGTCAAGAACAGCACCGCTTTATCTTTAAGGGTTTGATGCCCCCTATTTGCCGTTTCGCTGTACCTTCTGAATCGTATCAAGAAGCGTTTCAAATGCAGGGAGCATGCGATTTTCTGGAACGCACGCAAAACCCAAAAGCAAGCCCTGGGGGCTGGTCTCTTGTTGGTAATAGTTGGACAACGCTCGCACCACGATGCCGGCACTAGCCGCGGCTTCGACCACTTTTTTATCTCTTAAGGTTGGCGGCAACTGGAGCACCAGATGCAATCCCGCTGTGCTGTCGTAGGGATGGATGTGCTCGGGGCCGATGCGCCGGCTGATGAGGTCATGCAGCATTTGGCGGCGTTGTGCATACACCAGCCGCATTCGCCGAATGTGCGCTGCGTGATGTCCTTGTTCGATGAATTCGGCCAGCGCCGCTTGGGTGCTCATTTGGCCCTGTCTATAGATTTGCGGGTAGGCTTGGCGAAACGCGTCGGCCAGACTGCGCGGCAGCACCAAGTAGGCTAGGCGTAGTGCAGGGTAGGCGGTCTTGCTGAACGTGCCGGCATATATCACACGCGCATCTGGCACCAGTCCTTGCAAGGATGGGATGGGGTGGCCTTCGTAGCGAAATTCGCTGTCGTAATCGTCCTCAATGATCCAACTGCCGTAACGCTCTGCTTGCTCCAGCAGTTGCAGTCGCCGACGCAGGCTCATCACTGAACCAAGCGGGTACTGGTGAGAAGGTGTCACGAAAATCAGCCGAGGCGGGGTTTTCCAGTATCCCGACTCAATTTGCATCCCCTCCTCATCCACAGGCTGTGCATGGATCTTCAGCCCGTTAATTTGCAGCAAGCTGCGCAAACCCCAATACCCCGGTTCTTCGACCCATGCCAGATCGCCTTGATCGGCCATCAAACGTGAAACCAGATCAAAGGCTTGATGGGTGCCCTCTGTTATCAAGATCTGGTCTGCCTCGCATTGAACCGAACGCGATTGACGCAGATAACTGGCGAGCGTTTCACGCAAATGTAGATGACCCCCGCCCGCCGTGTAGCTCAGCCAGGGCGCCTCTGGCTGGCGCCGCCAGCGTGCCAGCAACTGACCGAACTTGCGGTGCGGGAAAGCCGTGACATCGGGCACGCCTGGAACGAATGCACCCCAGTGAGCCGAAGAGGCGCGGGCCGCTTGAACCAGCTCGCTCCCTCGTTCTGAGAGTGTGGCTGAAGTTCTTTTGCCCTGTTTCGCTGAAGGCGGCTGCGGGGCATCGGCCCACAGTGCACGTTCGGGCAATACGGGCGTGACGTAAGTGCCACTGCCTGTCAAAGCAGTCAGATAGCCCTCCGCCATCAGCTGGTCGTAGGCATGGGTGACGGTGTTGCGCGAAAGACCCAGCTCTGCGGCCAGCTCACGTGTGGCGGGCAGGCGGGCAGAAGGCGGAAGGCTGCCGTCGAGCACTGCAGTGCGCAGCATGCTGTACAGACGCCGGTTCATGGTCTGACCTTCGCCCTGCTCGCTTAGGCTTCGCCAGCGCAGGCTCAGAGCTTCAGCGGCAACGACTGACAAATTGGCACCTTCTGTTTTGTGAGAATTGGCACCTATTATGGGGCCAAATTCAGGGTCCAATGTCTCTCACGCTGATCTGTAGGGGTCGGCTCGAACAACCAGGAGACACCATGCGCACTACATCCCTTCTTCGTCGAATCATGACTGCCTTGTTGATTGGCTTGGCTGCCTTTCAGGCTGCCGCTCAAACCTACGCCACCAAGCCTATCACCATGATCGTCCCCTATCCTCCAGGAGGCCCATCCGACTTCGTGGCCCGAAAGCTACAGAATGACATGGCCAAATCTTTGGGGCAGCCCATCGTCGTCGACAACATCGGCGGGGCAGCCGGCGCGATCGGCGTCCAAAAGCTGATCAGTACAGCTGCTGATGGCCATGCGATTGGCCTGTGCAGTCCACTGGAACTGATCGTGGCGCCCCTGACTCTAGCCGCCGTGAAATACAAGCCCGAGGATGTGAAGGTCGTTGGCCAGATCGTCAAGGCGCCACTGGTACTGCTGGCGCGTAAAGACTTGCCTGCCAACAGCGTCGAGGAATTGATCGCACTGGCTTCGCGTCCAGGGGCCAAAGAACTCTCGGTCGCCAACGGCGGCAACGGCAGCATGTTCCATCTGGCAGCAGAAAAACTCGGCCAGCAGGCTGGTGCGAAATTCGTCCACGTGCCCTACAAGGGCACCACGCCGATGTTGGCCGATCTGATGGGGGGGCAGGTGGACATGGGCTTCACCATTTTTGCCGGCAGCATTCCCGCCATGATTGCCGAAGGCAAGGTGAAGGTCATCGGACTGGCCACGCGCGCTCTGCTGCCCAAGTTCCCTCAAATTGCTGCCCTGGGTGCACACCCCAAGCTCCAGGGTTTCGAGTTTGATTCCTGGGCAGCGATCGTGGTGCCGCGCAGCACACCCGATGCAGTGGCAAACCAGATCAACAAGGCGGTCTACGAATCCTTGCAAAACCCCGATATCCGCAGCGCGTTTGAAGCCACCGGCAACATCATAGTCAACCCCACCCCTGTTGCGGAGCTTGACCGCGTCTATCGCGCAGAAGTGTCGCGCTATCAGGCCATCGCCAAATCCATCAATTTCGAGCCTCAGTGATAGTCAGCGCTTGAATAACAAGGAAGAAAAATGGTTAAACGTATTGAAGTCGGACCCCGCATGTCCGAAGCAGCAGTTCATGCTGGGACGGTGCATCTGGCGGGCCAGGTAGCTGAGGACGCCAGCCAGGACATCCGGGGCCAGACCCGGCAAGTGCTGACGCGCATTGACACACTGCTGGCGGCTGCTGGCTCAGACAAGACCCGTATCCTGATGGCCCAAATTTTTCTACCCGACTTGGCCGACTTTGACGGTATGAACAGCGTCTGGGACGCCTGGGTCACGCCCGGGCACACGCCCCCGCGTGCCACTGTGCAGGCCCGCCTGGCCAAGCCGCAGTGGAAGATCGAAGTGGTCATCACTGCCGCTGTCTGATCTAACCAGCTCACGACAGCTTTCGCGATGAACGCCCTATCCGAACCCACCGCGGCACCGGCCTCATGGCTCAACGCCCTGCAGAGCTTGCGTGGGCAGTTGGGAGAGCAAGCCGTGTTGCTGGGACATGACGTCCCCGAGCGCAACCATCGCGACTGGAGTTTGCAACCGCCCGTGGCGCCCCTAGCGTTGGCACGTCCTTCAGATACGGCAGGTGTATCGGCTGTGTTGAAGACTTGCCATGCCTTGGGTATTCCAATCGTTCCACAGGGCGGATTGACGGGATTGAGCGGGGGGGCGCAACCCACAAGCAATGCTTTGGTTTTGTCGCTTGAATGCCTCACCGGCATCGAGGAACTGGATGCCGCTAACGCCACCATGACCGTGCGCGCTGGCACACCGCTTCAGCAAGTGCAGGAAGCAGCCGCGGAGGCGGGCCTGATGTTTGCACTCGACCTGGGGTCCCGAGGCTCGTGCTCGATTGGCGGTAACCTGGCCACAAACGCGGGAGGAACCCGAGTGATCCGCTACGGCATGGCGCGCGATCTGGTGCTGGGCCTTGAGGTGGTGCTGGCCGACGGGACCGTGGTCAACGGCCTGCGCAAGATGATCAAGGAAAACGCTGGCTTTGATTTAAGACATCTTTTCATTGGCAGCGAAGGCGCGCTGGGGGTCATTACTCGCGCGGTCCTTCGCTTGCATCCGCGTCCAGCGTGCGTGTGCACGGCTGTGTGTGCTCTTCCTGATTTTCAAGCTGTTACGGATGTTCTTCAACAAGCTCGCCAGGGTCTGGGTGCTGGCCTGTCGGCATTTGAAATCATGTGGCCCGATTACTGGCGTGCAGCAACTGAAAAAGTGGGCCTGCGCAGCCCCATGGACGGTGAGCATGGGGTGTATGCACTGATTGAAATGCAGGGGACCGACGCAGATGCTGATGCGGAGCGCTTCGAGAGATGGCTTGGTGAGCAACTGCAGATCGGTAGCATTACCGATGCTGCTTTGGCACAGTCTCAGTCGGATGCACAAGATTTTTGGGCATTGCGGGATGCGTGTGCGGAATTCCCCATGGTGATTGGTGCACACCTGTCTTACGACGTAGGGTTGCCCTTGCAAGCCATGTCGTCATTCGTGCGCGAATGTAAACGGGCTCTGAGTGAACGGGTGCCGGGCTGCGAAAGCGTGTACTACGGCCATGTTGGCGATGGAAATTTACACATCGACGCCTGGGTACCGGGGCTGCCAGAGGGGCAGCAACCGAAGGGCGAGATGGATCAGATTGTGTATGGGCTGGTGCAACAACACAGAGGCTCCGTTTCTGCCGAGCACGGTATCGGCACCACCAAACGCGAGTGGCTGCATCTTTCGAGAAGTCCGCAGGAATTGTTGCTCATGCGGACCCTCAAGAAAGCTCTCGACCCGAACAACATCCTCAATCCTGGCAAAGTCTTGAACATGGATGTCGAAGTGGCATGAGACAGCCCTCGCAGCAAGCAACTGGAGATCCAAGATGACCACTGAACTCTGGCGATTAAGTGCCACAGATTTAGCCGGACGAATCGGCCGTCGAGAGGTGACTGCACGCGAGGCCACTCAAAGTGTGCTCAATCGCATCGCCGCGACAAATCCGCAGTTCAATGCCTTAGCCAGTGTTTCGGCTGATTCTGCGCTTAAGGCTGCTGATGCGGCCGATGCTGCGCAAGCACGTGGCGAGTCACTGGGGGCGCTTCATGGCGTGCCTGTAACCATAAAGATCAATGTTGACTTAGCGGGCGAGCCCACCACCGATGGTGTGGAAGCCTTCAAAAATAACATCGCTACAAGTGATTCGCCCCTGGTCAAGTCATTGCGCGATGCGGGCGCCATTATTGTTGGACGAAACAATGCGCCAGCCTTTTCCCTGCGTTGGTTCACCGATAACGCCTATCATGGCCGCACGCTCAATCCCTTTAATCACCAAGTCACGCCGGGTGGATCAAGCGGAGGCGCAGCTGTAGCAACTGCATTGGGCATGGGCGCCATCGCGCACGGCAATGATTACGGCGGTTCTGTGCGCTACCCCGCCTGGGCTTGCGGCGTCGTTGGGCTTCGCACTACCGTGGGCCGTATTCCCTCGTACAAAGCCACCGGGCCTAACCGGATCATTAGCAACCAGCAGATGTCCGTGCAGGGGCCGCTCACACGCACCGTGACAGATGCCCGGCTGGCCCTGCAGGTGATGGCGCAAGGCTCGCCACTCGATCCGCAGTGGACTCCTGCACCGGTTGAATTTGCCGACAGCCGGCAGCCGACGCGCGTAGCGGTCTTTCGTAACTGGACCCACTCTCCCGTAGATTCCACTGCCAGTGCTGCTGTAGATCAGGCAGCCTTGTGGCTGCAGGCTGCAGGCTACACCGTCGAAGAAGCTGAACCACCAAACTTTGCCGAAATTTCTGCCATGCAGATGCAGATGGTGATGAACGATATGCGACGTGCCGGCGAAGCTTTCATGAGTGAAAACGGGGACGATGCCCTGCGCAAGGCGCTCAGTCACTATATGGCCGTGACCCCTGTGTGGGATCGCGATCAGTACCTTGAAGCGCTGACTCGACGTTTCACCATCGCTCGTGAATGGGCCGTGTTTTTCGAGCGTTATCCGGTGCTCTTGATGCCTAATTCGTGGGAACGACAGTTCCCAATCAATGATGATTTGCGCTCAGCAGAAAGAACAGCACAAATATTTTTGGCGCAGGCGCCCATGTTGGGCGCAGCCGTACTTGGTCTCCCGGGTTTGTCGGTCCCCACTGGTGTAGTGGATGGACTGCCTGTCGGCGTACAACTCGTGGCTACCAAATTCCGTGAGGACCGATTACTCGCAGCGGGCGAAATCATAGAGCAAGCGGCGAAATTTTCCGCGCTTGAGTACCTGCTCGCACACTGAATCACATCACTCACGCATGTCTTCTGAATCTTCGCCTAAAGAAACCCTAACGCCTGAGCAAACAGCTCTCGCTCTTCCATACACCGAACTGGCTGACAGCATTATTGAGTTACTCCAGGATTCAACTGTTTCAGTGCCACCACGCATAGTTCAACCATTAGCCAGTGGCGGCAGCTTATTCGTTATGCCGGCCTCTGATCAGCGAGTGGGCATCACAAAACTCATCACGTTTGTTGCGAGAAATCCCGAGCAAGGTTTGCCGGCTATTCAAGGTGATGTGGTGGTCTTTGATGCGCACAATGGACGTCGCCTTCACATATTGCATGGGCCTACTGTGACTGCTCGACGAACCGCCGCAGTTTCATTGTTGGCGGCCAAAAAGCTTGCGCCTTCCCTTAAAGGTAAATTATTGATCGTCGGAGCAGGTGTGCAGGGGCAATCGCATCTGGAGGCATTCATAGAAGGTTTAGGTGTTAGCCAAGTTCTGATTGCCTCTCGGTCGGAAGCCAGTGCAAGCGCTTTGGTTGCTCACGCCAAAAAACTCGGCGTTGATGCACAGTATTGTAAAAATCCTGATGACGCTTTGACCGAGTGTCCACTGGTGATCACCTGCACAAGTGCGCAAGAAATTGCCATGCACGGCGTCCCCCGTGATGATGCATTTGTTTGTGCGGTGGGGGCATTCACACCTCGAATGATCGAATGGGCTCCAGAGGTATGCCTGCACATGTCTCTACACGGAAGTATCGTGGTTGATACACGTGATGCTGATCACGAGGCGGGTGACTTGCTTCAAGCTGGACTGGACGTATCTGAGTTTGCGTCGTTGAGCGACGTCGTTAACAATTCTAAAAAGTGGTTTAGCCAGTCTAATCGGAAAGGCCCTGTATTTTTCAAAAGTTGTGGCTGGGCAGGTTGGGACTTGGCAGCTGCTCGTTGTGCAGTAGGCAATTAAATCTGGTGCATGACCCACAGTTCGATATGCGATAAAACAACTCAAATGGCTGAGGGCCGAGGTCCTGAAAGGTGTGCTTCTGGCGATCGCTTAGATTCTGCTGACATCCGCTTTGATAAATCTCCAATGACCGTTACGGGTCGGGTAGAGACTATCGGCGCCTAGTGACTCATCACGGCGGCGGATTCAACCGGTCGATGCAACACACTAACCAGCGCGTATGCGCAAGGAGTGTTGCAAATGAAGCAGCGACCGAGAATTTACTACTCCGAGAGCCAGAAGGCGGTCATGTGGGAGCGCTGGAAGCAGGGCTTTACCTTGCATGAGATCGGCAAGATCTTCGACCGGCCCCACACCTCGATTCACCGAATACTGGCTGAGACAGGTGGCTTCAGACCGCCGCAGCGCTCGCGAGCGCCGACTGCGTTGACGCTCTCTGAGCGCGAAGAAATCTCAAGGGCGCTGGTCAAGGGCGAATCGATTCGCTCGATTGCAGCCAAGCTTGAGCGAGCACCGTCGACAATCAGCCGAGAAGTCAAACGCAATGGCGGACACGAGAGCTACCGTGCAAACCAGGCCGATGAAGCAACTTGGGAGCGTGCGCGGCGCCCCAAGTGCTGCAAGCTCAGAGAGAACCGCACCTTGGCCCGCATCGTGGCGGCAAAGCTGAAGGTGCTCTGGTCTCCCGAGCAAATCTCAGGTTGGCTCAAGCATACTTACCCGTGCGACGAAAGCCATCACGTGTCACACGAGACCATCTACCGCAGCCTGTTCATTCAGGCGCGTGGCGCCTTGAAGAAGGAGCTGTTGGCAAACCTGCGGCGCACGAGGGGGATGCGGCGATCTCGCCACTACACCCAGAAGACAGCCACGCATGGGCAGATCGTGGACGCTGTCTCGATCATTGAGCGGCCTGCCTGCGTCGAAGACCGAGCCGTTCCGGGCCACTGGGAAGGCGACTTGGTCTTTGGTAGCGGCAACAGCCAGATCGCAACGCTGGTTGAACGCCAGACAAGATATGTAATGCTGGTCAAGCTCGACGGCAAGGACTCCCGAGCAGAAAGCCAGGTGCCTCGATCTGCTTCGCGAAAGAAGGATGAGCGGGCCCAGAGATGGACACAAGTTTTCCCCAGCATTTGAGCACACGCATGGAATTTGGGATCGTCGTGGCGTCCTGGCTGTGCAGGACTACGTCGTAGTCTTTCAGCACCTCTTCGAAATCTTGCGTCTTGTAGTCGATGACCACATCTGCGCCCAGGCCCTTCACCAACTCCACATTTGCAGTGCTTGTGGTTGTGGCAACCGTGGCTCCCAAATGCTTGGCTAGTTGAATTGAAAAGGTAACCGACGGGTAGTTCGACCCCAAGCGTCTACTTCACCCACTGGGCGCGTTTGGTAGGCGTGAAATTCGTGCACACCGGAACTGTTTATCGCTACCTTTGATGTTTAAATAAATTAGTCAGTACTAATGGAACTGTGCAAACTTCTACTACTGCTTCTTATAGCTGAATAAAGAGCTTGAGCAGCTGGGGTAAGGATACGTTTACTTGGCCGAAATAGGCTCACTTCAAGCTCTGGTAGTGGTTCCAATATGGGAACTAGAGAGATGATGCTGCGCTTTGCTGCGTCTAGCGCGAGAGGTTCAGGTATGAAGCAAGCCCAATCTGAGCGACTTATTAAGTGAATTGCAGTTTCAACCGTTTCACTTCTTGCTGCCATGACAGGCGTGGGCCTGTTCGCAATCGAAAAAGCGCGCTGGCAAGCATCACCAGGTCCAGTGGTGGGACCGGCCGCAACCCATGCAAGGTTTTCTAAATCAGCCAGTCGTGTTCGTGTAGCTAGCGGATGCCCTAGCCTAACAACAGGAACGAAACGGCTACGTAAGATAACCTCGGATTGATAGTCGCCACCTAGTCCCTCCGTAGGTACGGGTCCAACAGCAAAGTCGATGGCAGAGGCCCGAAACAAACTCATTACTGCAGGATACACAGAGGCCGATATCTGAAGCTGCACCTCGGGAAAGTTGCGTCGCATCATGGCTACTGAGTGAGAAAGAACCGCCTGTGCCGGTACAGCTGAGCAAGCGATACGAACCTGGCCGCCATTTTCCCCGGAACGCTGACGTACATCTTCTTCGGCGCGCTGTACTCCATCGATGATCTGCCGAGCATGTGCCAAGAGTGCATGTCCGGCATCGGTCAACACGACACCTGTGACACCGCGCTGCATTAAAGTAGCGCCCACCGCTAGTTCCAGTTGTCTAAGAGAACGCGTAAGCGATGACTGAGCCAGTCCAAGTGCACGCGCGGCAGCACTCAGACTGCCTGAATCAGCGGCGCAGACAAAAATTTTCAGCTGGTGCAGTTGCATGTTTCTGATCCGACGCCACAGAAATACTGTGACCATTCAGGATTATGACTGAGCATGGTCATTTTGGTAATTTAAAAATTCAACGATAAAGCAGTCACATAGTCAGTTCTATAAGAAATTCACTGGCGGTTCCTGGGCACGTTACGTTCATCGAAAGCCAAGGTCTTCACAGCTACTACTGCAGAGCTCTTCAAAGATGTCGGACTGTCTAGCAAATATTTTGCATAGGGCATGACGTTTATGCATACCCCAAAAGCCCCCTGATTTCTGTTCTTGCTGATGTAATCACGTCAGGCAAGTACAAATGACTCAAGCACTGCTTGTAAGTGATGACGGAGACAAACCAACATGCAAACAAAATCTTTTTTCAACCGCCGCACTCTTCTGCGCATGACTACAGTCGGCTCCTTCGCGTTGTCCTGCAAGCTCGCTACGTCGCAAATAAGTGCATGGCCAAATAAGCCGTTGCGATTACTCGTCGCTTTTCCGCCTGGCTCGCCTCCTGATGTCGTTTCGCGCCTGCTGGCCAACCACCTAGCAAGCCAATTAGGACAAGCAATCGTTGTCGAGAACAAACCAGGTGCGATTGGCATGATTGCCCTCAATGAATTAATGCGCCAGCCTTCGGACGGGTATACCCTGATGTGCCTGTCGTTGCCAGTGCTTACTGCTCCTGTATTGATACCTTCTCAAAAAATAGAGCTCGAAAAGGTTCTGCAGCCAGTTTCACTGATCGACCGTGCACCAAGCGTTCTAGTTGTAAATAAAAATTTACCTGTAAATAACTTGAGAGAGTTTGTAGCGCTACTCAAGGCGCGTCCTAACGAGCTTGGGTTTGCGTCTGGCGGAAACGGAACCCCTGCACATCTGGCAGGCGAATTATTCAAACAACACCAGAACGTATTAGCAACGCATGTGCCGTACAGCCAACTAGCACAGGCGATACCGGACCTGATGAGCAACCGGGTGCAATTCATGTTCCTGACTAGTAATGTGGCGATACCTCAGATTAATGGTGGAAAGCTCAAGGGAATTGGAGTTGTGGGCGAGAAGAGATTGCCAGCACTACCCAGCTTGCCAACACTAACCGAGCAGGGTTTGGGTGACTTCGATACCAGCAACTGGGATGGAATTGTCGTCCGCTCCGGGACTCCTAACGAAATCGTGCAACGCTTGAACACTGAGATTGTCAATCTCCTCAATCGCTCCGACATTATCGAGAAATTTCAAGAGATGGGCATGCAAACAATGCCTTCAAGTCCGATGCAGTTTACAGAGTTGATGAGAAGCGAAGGGCGTAAGTGGCGTGATGTGATTGTTACAGCAGGTATCCGGATCGATTGATTTGGAATTCTCGATTTGACTAGATGACTTTTAAATATGAGCGAAATACGTCGTCCTAATATCATTTTTATCGTTGCCGATGACCTCGGCTATGCTGACCTAGGCTGCTACGGTGGCCGTGCACCAGTGTCCCCCAACATTGACCGCTTGGCTGAGCAGGGTATCCGCTTTGTGAACGGTTATTCCAACTCGCCAGTCTGTTCACCTACACGTTTTGCGCTTATGACCGGACGGTATCAATACCATTTCCGTGGCGCAGCAGACGAGCCCCTGCATGGTGCTAATGCTGGATTGCCAACGCACGGGCTTTCGCCAGATCTACCGACACTACCGAGCTTACTCCAGGGAGCAGGTTATCGCACTGCACTCGTAGGTAAGTGGCACTTGGGTAATCCGCCACATTTCTCCCCTCTCCTCAGCGGTTACGACGAACATTTCGGAATGCTGGCTGGAGGCGTGGACTATTTCACCCATACCAATCCGGGGGGAAATAAAGACTTATGGCACAACCACCAGGCGGTGGATGACGATACCTATCTTACCGATCTATTGAGTGACCGAGCAATTGACTTTGTACAGCGTTGCGCAGAAGGTGATGCGCCTTTCCTTCTGAGCCTGCACTACACAGCACCGCATTGGCCATGGGAGACCCGAGAGGACCGCGAACTGGCTAAGAACCTAGTTGGGAAAATTTTTCACCTAGACGGTGGATCGGTAGAGACCTACCGACGAATGATTCACCACATGGACGAGGGCATTGGCCGCCTAATGGACACACTGATCAAGTGTGACCTCACCGATAACACCATTGTCGTCTTCACCAGTGACAACGGCGGTGAGCGATTCTCGGACAACTGGCCTTTGGTGGGAGGCAAGATGGACCTAACAGAAGGAGGCATCCGGGTTCCATATGTAGTGCGCTGGCCAGCGCAGATCTCGCCTGGAAATATCAGTGAGCAGGCAGTCATAACGATGGACTGGGTACCCACACTGCTAGAGGCGGCTGGGGTATCTCTCGACGATGAACTTAATTTTGATGGCGTGTCACTTCTACCTTATTTACGAGACCCCAAGCGAGTTGACCAACGAACCCTTTTCTGGCGCATGAACTACCGCCAGCAGAAAGCGGCTCTGCAAGGAAATTGGAAGTTTCTGGAGGTCGAAGGGCATAAATATCTCTTCAACATAAAACAGGACGCACGAGAGCGCGCTAACCAAATTGGACGCCATCCCGACACTGCGGTTGAACTTTCGCAGGCTTGGGAAGACTGGGCTCGTAGCATCCCCGAGATTCCTAAAGATGCGTTAGTGACTCTTGTTTACAGCAAATCAGACATGCCCTAAGTCGGTTTTTTTCTAAAGTTCTTCAACATATCCAAAGGAGATTTACATGGCACTAACCGGAGTACTACGACCTGGCCATTGCCAGCTTCGTGTGCTTGACCTAGAGCAATCAGAGAATTTTTATAGTCGAGTAATGGGCCTAAAGCACATGGGACGAGATGCTTCAGGTCGTTCATACTTCAAATGTCTGGATGAGCGAGATCACCATAGCCTTGTGCTGCGCGAGGCTGATCGGCCGGGGATGGACTTTTATGGGTTCAAGGTACTTGATGAAGCCACTTTGTACCAACTTGAGCGTGATCTGCAGGCATATGGTGTTGATACGGAGCGAGTGCCCGCTGGTGAACTGCTGGAGACCGGCGAGCGTGTGCGGTTCAAAGCACCTACTGGTCACTTATTTGAACTGTACGCACAAAAGACTGATGTGGGTAGTGAGTTAGGAACTCTAAATCCTGAAGCTATCGTTGATGCTCGTCACGGTATTTCTCCGATACGCCTAGATCATTGGCAGATCCATGGTAGCGATGTAGATGGAAGTCGCGATCTATTTTGTAAGGTGCTGGGATTTCAGGTTGTAGAGCACATTCTGATGGAAGACGGTAAGACCGATATGGCGGTCTGGTTGAGCTGCTCAACAAAGGCTCACGACATAGCTTTTGTACGAGATGAGCGCAACGACACCCTACACCACGCATCGTTCCTTCTGGGAAGCTGGGAGCAGGTACTAAAAGCAGCCGATGTAATGACGATTCACCGTGTAAAAATTGACATAGGTCCATTACGCCATGGAATAACCAAAGGCACCACGATTTACGCTTTCGATCCATCCGGGAATCGATTTGAGACCTTCTGTGGTGGTTATGAGTGGTATCCCGATATGAAGCGTACCACGTGGACATGGGATGAAATTGGACGTGGTATTTTTTATCACACTCGTGAACTCAATGAGCGTTTTCTCACAGTAGTGACCTAACGCTTAAAAACCTTACTTATTAATTTTCCTCACGGTTAAATTTTGACCGTGTTAGCCATCTTTTTTGAAAATTTAATCGGAGACAACCATGCTTAGCACTGAAGAACGTCTTAAGGCAGTGGAAATTTTGATGAATGCTGAACGGGAGCGTAAGCAAGCAACGCTACTGACAGACACCTTCCCAAATATTGAGATTGAAGATTCGTATGCAATTTCAACAATCATGGTAGAGCGCAAAATTGCTGCAGGCGCTCGCTTGATAGGCCATAAGGTAGGCTTGACCTCCAAAGCAATGCAGGCATCCTCTCGTATAAATGAGCCTGATTTTGGTTATCTTTTAGACAGTATGTTAATCGCAGATGGTGCTAAGGTCCCTCACTCAAACTATTGCCTGCCTAGGGTTGAAGTCGAGTTGGCTTTTATTTTAGGACAGCCACTTAAAGGTCCAGGCGTTAACCTCGTGGATGTTCTTCGTGCAACTGAATATGTAGTTCCTGCATTAGAAATAGTAGACGCGCGTCTTGTAGATACACGCAAGATTCAGGACACGATTGCAGACAATGCCGCCGGCGCAGGCCTTGTTTTAGGTGGTCGTCCAATTCGACCAATGGATATGGATCTGCGTTGGATCGGCGGCCTAATGTACCGTAATGCTGAACTTGAAGAAACTGGAGTAGCTGCGGGTGTTTTAGGGCACCCAGCAATGGGGGTGGCATGGCTCGCAAATAAGTTGGGCGAACATGGTGTTCAGCTCGAAGCCGGACACGTGGTACTTGCCGGCTCATTCACAAGAGTAGTGTATGCCCGTAAGGGAGACACACTATTTGGAGACTTCGGAACACTAGGAAGTGTTGGCGTGCAATTTGTCTGATTCTAATTATATGCAAATACCTAAGAATCACTTCAAGCGTGCGTTAGCCGAAGGCCGACATCAGACTGGCATGTGGATGACCCTTGCCAGTCACTATGCTACTGAGTCAGTGGCAGGCGCTGGCTTCGATTGGTTGCTTCTAGACATGGAGCACTCTCCTAACTCTCACGATGACATCTTACGTCAGACGCAAGTTCTGAAAGGCTACCCAACTCACGCAGTCGTACGACCAGTATGGAACGATCCTTTAGCTTTCAAACGTCTTCTAGACATGGGCGTTCAAACACTATTAGTACCTTATGTACAGAACGTTGAAGAAGCACGTTCAGCAGTACGAGCTATGCGTTATCCGCCAGAAGGTATTAGAGGGGTAAGCGCAATCACTCGTGCTACAGGATTCGGTCGTGTTAAAGATTATGCGCAAACCGTCCAGGACGAGCTTTGTTTATTGTTACAGGTGGAGTCTCGTCAAGCACTTGATGAAATCGAATCAATCGCTGCAGTTGATGGAGTTGACGGCATTTTTATTGGCCCAGGTGATCTTGCTGCAAGCATGGGCCTTCAAGGACAACTGCGACATCCGGACTTGTTGGCAGCAATTGAGGGTGCGATTGATGTTATCCGAGCATGCGGAAAAGCGGCAGGAATTTTGACTAGTGATCGCGATCTTGCAAGAAGTTTTATTGCCCGAGGAACAACTTTCACGGCTGTTGGTGTAGATGCGAATTTGCTTGCAAGAACTGCCGATGATTTGGTTAGTTATTTTAGGCAGTTTTAAGTAATCGCCAAAAATAATTTAATTTTGTTAATAACCTGGAGACATGAATGAGAAAAATAAATATTTTTATGAAAATGATAGCTATCATATTTATGGTGGCTAATTTCAATGCCGTCGCACAAGTGTCGTGGCCTCAAAAGCCTGTGAAAATTGTCGTTGCTTTCCCTCCGGGTACACCGGGGGATGTGTTGCTTCGCGCCATGAGTGGTCCACTCGCTGAAACTCTTGGACAGCCTGTCGTAGTTGAAAATAAGGCCGGTGCTGGTGGTAATGTAGGCACTGCTTCAGTATTGGGCGTACCCACTGACCTACACACGTTTGTCAATAGTCCTGATACGATATTGACAGTAAACCCGAGGATTTACTCCAAAACTGGATTTAACCCAGAGCAGCTTGTCCCAGTAACAACACTGGGAGCTATCAATCTTGTCTTAGCATGCCATCCATCATTAGGCGTCAAGACGGTAACCGAACTTACAGCATTGGCAAAAAAGCAAAGCGTTACATACGCTTCCGGCGGGCCAGGTGTACCCGGACATTTAGCTATTGAAATGTATCTTAACCATGCTGGTATCAATATGTTGCATGTTCCTTATCGTGGTCCAGCACCAGCCACTGCAGATCTATTAGCCGGTAATGTTGGGTGCGCTTTCTTAGTGTCTAATCAGATGGCGCCCCACATCAAATCAGGAAAATTGGTGGGCTTGGCGGTCTCTAATCTAGCGCGTTCTCCACTGTTGCCAGATGTGCCTACTATGCAAGAAGCCGGGGTTAGTGGTTATTTGGCAACATTCTCCGAAGCGGTGTGGGCTCCAAAGTCAGTGCCGCAAGCTATCATTGATCGACTCGCTCAGGAGATCATTAAGGTCGGTAAGCGTCCAGAAATTCAGGCGGCTTTTCGTAGTGTCGATGTGACTCCAGTGCTGGATACCCCCAATATAGCGGCACAGCGGGTTTTACAAGAGGCGAATCGCTGGGCGCCTGTGATACAGCGCATCAGTTTAAAAGTAGATTAAATAAGATCTATTTCAAGTTCTGCAAGTAATCTAATAGCCACCCAAATGGGTGGCTATTTCATTTTCTAGATAGAGGAAGTGGAGGACGTTGACGGCTAGCTAGTTCAATAGCTCCATCAACACTCAGGCCAGTAATGCACAACAGCCTCACTACAACTTGATCAAGACTGTCGCTAGAAACTTCATTTCTGGTGATCGCGTGACTGATGCCAACGATTGCGTGTGTAGTCAGACGCCAAATTAGTTCGGCGTTCGAAATTTTCATGCGGCCTGCATCCGCTGCTTTGCGCAAATCACGAATCGCAAACGGGCCGATCTGTCTAAATAACGCATCGGCAATCACTTCTGATCTGTTGAGTAGCTGTTTCCAGCGGACGTCATTCGTAGCTGTCTCCAAGACAGTTCGAATGCCATAAGCGTAGACCTGCGCAGGGTCGTCGAATTTTTCTGTTGCAACTTCGATACGTACAGCGAGCGCATGCATCATTTCTTCCAGGACAGCAATAGCCAACTCGTCTTTTGATTTGAAGTAGTTGTATATCGTCCCGGCCCCCATGTCTGCCAGTTCGGCGATTTCCAACATCGTCGCGCCGTCTACTCCCTTTTCACTCATCACACTACTCGCGGCATTGATCAACGCTTCACGATTGCGTTGCTGCCGACGTGCTACGCGTCCGTTTTGTTGTGCTGGTTGAGGTGGTGTAGCCATGACTGTCCATTCATCAATGAAGCTAATTCTATACTGAATCGCATTAATTGTTACTAATAAATTCAGTATGACTCGAATATTTCCTTAAAATGAAATTCACTCTTTCGTGAGGGTTAACCATTAATGAATGACGTTCATACTTGATATACATTCTTCATGGTAGATCAGCCTATTCACCGAAAGGACTTCAACGTGAACGTTTCTTCCAACACAAAAAACTTTGACACCGATGTGGCCATCGTGGGCGCAGGCCCAGTGGGCGCCATGCTGGCCATCCTCTTGGGCCAGCGGGGGCACAGGGTCACATTGATTGAGCGTTGGTCAAAGGCCTACGGTCGCCCCCGTGCGGTAACCTACGACCACGAAATCGCGCGCATTCTGGCCACGCTCGGTATTGATTCTGAAAACGATCCGGCCATCAACTTCCACGACGAGCTTTATTACTGGAAAGACGTCAAGGGCGAGAACCTGCAGATCGTGGACTGGCAGAGCACGTCGGCCTCGGGGTGGCGTGTCCGATACTGGTTTAACCAACCGGAACTCGAAGTAAGGCTGAACAACATCGTGGGCCAGTGCCCCAGCGTAACGCAACTGCGTGGCTGGGTGGGGGTGGCTCTGGCACAAGACGCCGAAGGCGTGAACTTGACTGTTAAGCAGAACCCCGAAGAAGTGGGTCTCGACGGTCAGTCAAAGACCTTGCGTGCCAAATTCGTAGTGGGTGCCGACGGCGCCAACAGCTTTGTGCGCGAGGCACTGGGTATTGAAAACGAAGACAAGGGTTACTTCTTTGACTGGCTGATTCTGGACATGATCCCGAACGGTCCTTACGAGATGAAGCCTGCCCAATGGCAACTGTGCGACCCCAAGCGCCCGACGACCATAGTGCCTGGGGGCCCTGGCCGTCGTCGCTGGGAATACATGGTGCTGCCAGGAGAATCTGCTGAAGAGCTCCAAAAGCCAGAGAGCGCCTGGGCACTGCTCAAACCTTGGGGCCTCACTCCAGAAAACGCTGTTCTTGAGCGCAGCGCGGTCTACCGTTTCCAGGCACGCTGGGCCAAGGTGTGGCACAAGGGCCGCTGTGCTATTGCAGGTGATGCCGCTCACCTGATGCCACCTTTTGCCGGTGAAGGAATGTGTGCGGGTGTGCGAGATGCCGTTGCTCTGGGCTGGCGCCTGAACGGAATCCTGGAAGGCAAGTTCGACCAAGAAGTGCTCAGCAGCTATTCAAGTGAGCGCATTGAACACGCCAAGCACTACATCAACTTCAGCCAGGAGCTGGGGAAGATCATTTGCATTGCTGACGAGAAGGAAGCGGCTGAGCGTGATGCCCGGATGAAGGCAGAACTGGCTGCCCGCAACAATACGCCGCTGCCCACCGACATTTGCCAACTCGGTGAAGGAGTCTGGTGCGCCGACGCAGCTCATGCTGGAGAGCTGTCGGTGCAAGGCGTGGTGCAGGCCAAGGGCAAGCAAGACCGCTTTGATCAAGCAGTGGGGCAGGGCTGGGTACTGCTGGGTTTGGACGTCGATCCGCTGGACGCACTGACGGATGAACAACGTGACCAGCTTGCCAAGCTGGATGGCTTCACTGTCAAGCTGGGCAGTCCAGGCAGCGATTGCGATGTGGTCGACATCGAGGGCACATACGCGAAGTGGTTTAAATCCATAGACGCAAGGTATGTGCTGCTACGCCCAGATTTCTACGTGGCCGCCACAGCGAATAACGCCGAAACACTGCAGGGCCGATTCGATCAGGTGATGGGCAAGCTACACCTGAAGACCGAAGAGCCCGCGCTGGCCTGATCCAAATTAAACCCACAAAGGAGACTCAAATGACAATTAACCGCAGACACTTTGCACAAGGCTTCGCTGCCACCGCTCTCATGGCCGCCACGTCCATGGTCTGGGCCGCTGAAACGGTCAAGATTGGTTACGTTTCACCCCAGACCGGCGCGCTGGCCTCGTTTGGTGAGACCGACAAATGGGTTATCGAACAGATGAAAGCCGCGTTCAAAGATGGCATCGTCATCGGTGGCAAGAAGCACGATGTGCAGATCATCCTCAAAGACAGCCAGTCCAACCCGAACCGGGCTGGAGAAGTGGCCAATGACCTGATTCTCAAAGACAAGGTGGCCTTGCTGCTGACGGCCGGTACGCCAGAGACCGCTAATCCTGTGAGCGATGCGGCGGAACTCAATGAGGTTCCTTGCATCTCCAGCGTTGTGCCTTGGCAACCTTGGTTCTTTGGCCGCAAGGGTGACCCGAAGAAGGGGTTCGAGTGGACTTACCACTTCTTCTGGGGCCTGGAAGACGTGATCTCTACCTTTACCAACGGCTGGAAGAGCATCGACACCAACAAGAAGGTGGGTGCGCTCTTCCCGAATGATGGTGACGGCAATGCCTGGGGCGATAAAGAGCTGGGCTTTCCGAAGCCGCTGGCATCCATGGGCTTTGGTCTGACAGATCCTGGGCGATTCCAAAGCGGAACGCAAGATTTCAGTGCGCAGATTGCCGCGTTCAAGAAAAACAATGTGGAAATCGTGACTGGCGTGATCATTCCGCCAGATGCGAAAACCTTCCTCACGCAGGCACGCCAGCAGGGCTTCAAGCCCAAAGTCGTGTCTTTTGGCAAGGCGTTGATGCATCCATTGACGATCGAGGCCCTAGGTGATCTCGGCGAGGGACTGACCACCGAGATGTGGTGGAGTCCGGCTCACCCTTTCAATTCGAGCCTCACTGGCCAAAGCTCCAGGGCGCTGGCTGACGCATACGAGGCCACCACCAAGAAGCAATGGACACAGCCGCTGGCATTTGCCCATGCACTGTTCGAGGTGGCCGCTGACTCACTCAAGCGCACTAAGTCCTTGAAGTCCAATGAACTGCGGGACGCCGTGTCCGCGACAAAGCTCAAGACGGTGGTGGGCGATGTGGTATGGAGCGGTCAGGGTCCGTTCAAGAACGTGAGCAAGACCCCGCTGGTGCTGGGCCAATGGACAAAGGGCAAAAAGTTCAAGTACGAACTGACCATCGTCAACAACGAATCGGCTAAGGCTATTCCTGCCGGCGGCAAGCTCAAGCCAATGTAAAGGCAGGGGGCCAAGTCATGCCGTTACTCGCACTCCACTCCGTCAGCAAGTCCTACGGGGCGCTCAAGGTCACCGACAAGATCACATTGTCGGTAGATAAGGGGCAGACCCTGGGCATCCTGGGTCCCAATGGAGCGGGAAAAACCACTCTGTTCAACCTGATCTCTGGGGATGTTCGGGTAGACAGTGGCCGGGTGGAGTACGACGGGCAAGACATCACGGCCCTGCCGCCTCATCTTCGTTGCCGGCTTGGAATCGGACGTAGCTACCAGGTGCCCCAGCCTTTCGGGCATATGAGTGTCTTCGAGAACCTCGTGACCGCTGCGAGCTTCGGTGGTGGGCTGAGCGAGCATGAGGCGTGGGATACCGCTGTGGACGTTCTCGAACAAACCGGGCTGATGCCGCACGCCAACAAGCCAGCGGGTTCATTGACCCTGCTCAACCGCAAGCGCCTCGAACTCGCGCGTGCTCTTGCGACCGGACCTGAGTTGCTACTGCTCGATGAGATTGCAGGCGGATTGACAGAACACGAAGCCAACGAACTTGTGCACGAATTGAAGCGGATCAAGGCGAAGGGCGTCACCATGATCTGGATCGAACATGTCGTGCACGCACTCATGTCGGTGGCAGATCGACTGTACGTGATCAATTTCGGCCGGGAACTCGCGCAGGGCTTGTCTCAGGATGTGATGAACGACCCGGAAGTGCAGCGCGTTTACATGGGTATGGAGGTTTGAAATGGCCGCCCCTTTGCTCCAAACCCATGCGCTCAAGGCCTTTTACGGCGATGCCCAAGCACTGTTTGGTATCGATTTCGAGCTTTTCGCGGGTGAACTCGTCGCTATCATTGGCGCCAACGGAGCTGGCAAGAGCACTTTCTTGAAGTGTTTAACCGGACTTGTCCGGGCAGATTCCGCTGCCATTCACTGGAAGGGACAAGCGATCGGCGGATTGCCACCCGGCGACATTGTTCGTCTGGGCCTGGCGATGGTTCCTGAAGGGCGTCGATTGTTTCCATCCTTGACCGTCGAGGAAAACTTGTTAATGGGCGCTAATGCCCAGCGCAAAGGGCCGTGGAATCTGGATCGCCTCTACAAAATGTTTCCCATCCTGGAAGAGAAGAAGAGTTTGCCGGGGACATCGCTGTCCGGTGGGCAGCAGCAGATGGTGGCGATCGGGCGCGCACTCATGAGCAACCCTGAAGTGCTCTTGTGCGATGAACTGTCACTGGGGTTGGCGCCCATCGTGATCCGTGAGATCTACAACGCCATGCCCGCGATCACTGCAGAAGGCATGACAGTAGTCATCGTCGAGCAGGATGTATCGATGGCGCGGCAGGTCTCGCAGCGCCTCTACTGCTTTCAAGAGGGGACAGTATCGCTGCAAGGCGAGTCCGATGCCCTGACCCGAGAGCAAATCAGCTTAGCTTATTTTGGTGTTTGAAAGCGGGAAACCAAATGATGGAAATTCTCCTTCAAGGCCTGCTGCTGGGCGGGCTTTACGCCCTGTTTGCATTGGGCCAGTCTCTCATTTTCGGGGTGATGCGTCTGACCAACACGGCCCATGGCGACTTCATCATTCTGGGGTCATTCATTGCCTTGAGTCTGACGGCTCTGGGCTTTTCACCCTGGTGGGCATTGTTGTTCACACTGCCGGTCACTTGGGTGCTGGGGTACGTCCTGCAACGGTACGTGCTTAACGGCACCTTGGGAAAGGATCCGTTGCCCTCGTTGGTGGTGACTTTCGGCCTTTCCATTGTGATCCAGAACCTGCTGCTGGAGCTGTTCTCGGCTGACCCTCGTTCCATCGATACCGGGGGTTTCAATACGCAGAGCGTGAGCCTGAGCGGCGACATGGCCATCGGTACCCTGCCGCTGCTCATTCTGGCGCTGGCCTTGGCGGCCACCGCTGGATTGCAGTGGTTATTCAACCACACCGCCATCGGGCGTTCCTTTCGTGCTGTCTCGGACGATCGCGAGATCGCTGAGTTGATGGGGCTCAATGCCCGAAAGGTCTACGCACAGGCCACCGCGCTGGCCTTCATGCTGGTCGGCGTCGCAGGTGCACTGCAATGCATGCGAACCACGGTCTCACCGGCTGACGGTCCCTTGCTGCTTCTATTTGCCTTTGAAGCCGTGATCGTGGGTGGCATGGGAAGTTTCTGGGGGACGCTGGCCGGTGCGATGTTGCTGGCGATCACTCAGCAGGTGGGCTTTCGGCTTGATTCCGGGTGGGGTATCTGGGCTGGTCATCTGATGTTCCTTACGGTGTTGGTCCTCCGCCCTCAGGGCCTGTTCCCGAAGACACGTGGCTGAAGAGGTGCAAGTCATGAATGCAAGCAAGCAATCAAAGTCATACCAGGTCGTGCGAGGTACCAGGGCCAGCAAGCCTTTGCTGGCAGTAGCCACGCTTCTGCTGGTGTTCGCGGTCAGTCTGCCGTGGTGGGGAGAGTCGAGCTGGATGCGAGAGTTTGTCGAGATTGCTTGCTACTTCATCTTCGCCATGATGTGGAACCTTATGGCCGGCTACGGCGGCATGGTCTCCATCGGACAGCAAGCGTTCCTCGGGCTAGGTGGCTACACCATGCTGATCCTGGGCAACGTCTATGGCTTCAACCCGTTCTTTGCTGTTGTCATTGGTGCCGTTGTCAGCGGCCTCGTGGCGCTACCGGTCTCGAAAATCGCATTTCGACTCCAAGGGGGCTACTTTGCGATCGGAACCTGGGTCATCGCAGAGGTGTTTCGGCTGACTTTTGCGAACATTTCTGCCGTAGGAGGCGGGTCAGGTACGACTTTGACCGCGCTTCGCGGCATCGACAAGGCCACCCGGGAGTCCACCACCTACTGGATGGCGCTGGCCTGTGTGGTGGCCTCCATCGCGCTGGTCTACCTGTTCTTGCGTAGCAAGCGAGGTCTGGCCCTGTTGGCCATTCGCGACAACGAAGTGGCTGCAGGCTCTCAGGGGATTGCGGTGGGCCGTATGAAGCTCGCGGTTTATGCTGTCTCGGCGTTCGGGGCTGGCCTAGCCGGTGCCCTGTATTTCTTGGGCAATTTGCGTATCAGCCCGGACGCTGCCTTCAGTGTCAACTGGACAGCTTTCGCCATCTTCATGGTGGTCATCGGTGGCATTGGTCGCATTGAAGGCCCATTGATTGGAGCGCTTGTTTTTTGGGGACTCAACAAATTCTTCAGCGAATATGGCACATGGTACCTCCTTGGTCTGGGGCTCCTGGCCATCGTGACCACCATTTACTTTAAGCAGGGCCTATGGGGCTATGTGCAACAACGCCTAGGCTGGACCCTGTTTCCGACCAACCGGCATCTGCAAATGGGCTGATTCGTACGCGGAATTCAGCGAAGCATTCTTTTTTATCAACCACCACTCATAAACTGTTGATAGTCATATTGAACCGGGTGAAGGCGGTCTTCCCGTTCTGATCGAATTGACAAGCTGAATCGTCTATTAACCTGCCTGAACACCAACTCTCCATGACGGTCTTGATGACGCCTGAAATGGCCAATTTTTCAGGCAAGGTTCACGGCGGTGCGATTCTGAAATTGCTCGATGAAGTGGCCTATGCCTGTGCTAGTCGATATGCAGCACGCTATGTGGTCACTTTGAGTGTCGACCAAGTGATGTTTCGTCAACCCATTCTTGTTGGCGAGTTGGTGATATTTTTGGCGTCGGTCAACTACGTGGGGCGATCGTCCATGGAGGTGGGCGTCAAGGTGGTGGCAGAAGACATACGGGCGAGGAGCGTTCGCCACGTGAACAGTTGCTTCTTCACGATGGTGGCTGTGAATGACGATGGCAAACCGATTGAATTGCCGCGTTTGAAACTCCTGACGCAGGAGGATCGTCGCCGTCACGCCGCGGCTGAACACCGCAAGGCGATGAGGGCGACCTCCGTTATGTAGCGTTGGATGCGTCGCGCAGTCCCATGAAACTGGTCCATTTCCGCTCGTACTCATGGCGCTTGAATTCATCGACCATGAAATCGATGAACGAGCGCACCTTTGCGGAAAGATGTTTTCGGCTCGGGTAGGCGATGTTGATTTGCAGTCTAGGCAAATCCCAGTCGTTCAGAACTGGAACAAGACGACCCGCGACGATATCGTCGTAAACGATGTAGCTGGGTTGAACCAGTATGCCCATGCCTTCCAATGCCGCAGCCCTGAGCACTTGGCCGTCGTTCGATTCCAGCAGACCTTGAATGAGCACGGTTTCCGTCTCCTGGCCGCGAGACAGGTTCAACTCGTTGGATTTGTTGGCATAGATGTAGACCAGCAGATCATGTCTGAGTAGTTCCTGAGGTGACTCGGGCGTGCCCTTTTCCGACAGGTATAAGGGGGAGGCGCACAGGACGCGACGCGTGGAGGCGAGCCGCCTGATGGTGATGTTGCTGTCCGGCTCAAACTCGCGGGTACGAATGGCGACATCTATGCCGTTGTCAATCATGTCCAGATATCTGTTGGATGCCTCGACGTGCACGCGAACGTTGGGATACATCTCGTGATAACGCCGCAATCTAGGCGCAATCTGGTGCATGGCAAACGAGAGCGACGCACTGACCCGTAATACGCCCGATGGATTCAATGCGCTGCTGTGGATGGCCGCTTCTGCGTCACGCAATTCAGCCAATACGTGTCGGGACCTTTCGACAAATTCCTGCCCCTCGTTGGTCAGGTACAGGCGGCGTGTGTTTCGTTCCACCAAACGTATCTGAAGCCGATTTTCGAGGGATGCCAGATAGCGTGTTGCAGCGGGGTTGGACAGACCCAGTGCCTCTGCTGCTGCGCTCAGGCTGCCTCGTTCGGCGACTTCAACGAGCAAGGACAACTCTGTGAAACGGTCCATTGTTTCAACTTTCGGAAAAGTAAATTGCAAAAAAACTATTTTAAAAACATAGATGAAATTATAAAGTCCATCCCGTTAACCATTCAACACTCACAGTAAATCGGAAAAGCCATGCGTAACCTCAACCAAGACAACATCACGCAAGCTGTCATTGCCAGCTTTGTAAATACCGAAAATCCGCGCTTGAAGGAAATCATGACCAGTCTGGTGCAGCACCTTCACGCCTTCGCGCGCGAGGTCAAGCTGACAGAAGAAGAGTGGTTCCAGGGGATCGACTTCATAACCCGGTGCGGTCACATCACCGACGACAAGCGTCAGGAATTCATCCTGCTGTCGGACGTGCTCGGCCTGTCCATGTTGACCGTGGCCATGAACAACGACAAGCCTCAAGGGTGTACAGAGGCCACGGTGTTCGGTCCTTTCCATGTGGAGGGCGCACCGCGCTACGAGTTGGGGGATGACATCGCCAATGGTGCCAAAGGTACCCCGTGTCTGGTGCGTGGATCGGTCAAGGGTATCGATGGTGAGGCTGTGCCTGGCGCTGTCCTCGATGTGTGGCAATCAGACGACGATGGGCTGTACGACGTACAGCATGAGGGATTGGATCATGCGCAGTCACGTGGCATCGTCACCGCCGATGAAGATGGTAAGTATCACTTCCGCTCCATCGTCGCAGTCCCATACGCAATTCCGCACGATGGTCCGGTCGGTGAGATGCTTGAGGCCATGGGTCGCCATCCTTGGCGACCAGCGCACTTGCACTTCATGGTCAAGGCCCCCGGATATGAAACCCTGATCACCCATGTGTTCCGCGACGACAGCGACTACCTGGATTCAGACGCCGTTTTCGGCGTTCGCCAGTCCCTGGTGTGTGACTGGGTTCAGCAGCCTGACGGCACCTACCTCATGGAATACGACTTCGTGCTCAACCCGAACAAGACGAAGTAAGCCATGTTGTTTGCTTTCATGCTCATGGACAAACCGGGTGCTGGTGCACTGCGTGAGCAATTGCGCCCCCTGCACAAAGACTACCTGGCCAAGAAGCAGGACTGCATCGCCTTTGCTGGTCCCCTGGTCGCCGATGACGGCTCAACCATGGTAGGCAGTCTTCTGGTGATCGATTTTGACGAACCTGCAGCAGCACACGCTTGGTTGGCCCAAGAGCCTTTTGTGCAGGCCGGAGTGTTCGCAAGTACCACGGTACAAGCGTTCGTCAATCTCTGGCCACAAAAAGTGGGTTTTCCTTCTTGAAGGGGTGGATGTGATTAGACACATCGTCATGTGGAACCTGAAGGGGGAAAGCCCCGCAGCCAAGCAGCGAAACATTGAGATCTTGCGAGCGAGCTTTCAAAGCCTCAATGGAAAGATTCCTGGGTTGCAACATCTTGAAATTGGCGTTGACATGAGTGGCGTGGACTATGCCTGCGATGTGGTGTTGTACAGCGAATTCGAGTCGCAAGCCGCACTGGATGCCTACGCCAGCCACCCGGAACATTTGAGAGTCAAAAACGAGATTGGCTCAATGCGAATCGCTCGTCACCAGGTTGACTATGCGGTGCCTGCAGTTGGATGAAAAGGAAAGCAGATGAGAGATTTTGTTTATAACGGGCAGCCATCGCGGGTGGTCTTTGGTCCCGGCTCTATGGCGCACCTTGAGCGTGAAATTGATCTATTGGGCGCAAAGCGTGCACTTGTGCTGTCCACTCCCGAGCAGGCCGCGCAGGCGCAGATGGTCGCCGATCGCCTGGGCACTCGGGCGGCGGGTATGTTCCCTCGGGCAGTCATGCATGTACCGATTGAAACAGCAAGGGAGGCGCGTGAAGTAGCGAGTCGCCTGGGTGCTGACTGCGCCATTGCCATCGGGGGGGGGTCCACCACCGGTCTCGGTAAGGCCATCGCGCTGGAGTCCGGCTTGCCCATCCTGGCCATTCCAACTACTTACGCTGGCAGCGAGATGACGCCCATTTACGGAATCACTGAAGCCGGGCTTAAGAAGACCGGTCGTGATCCCAGAGTGTTACCTCGTACCGTCATCTATGACCCGGAGCTGACCCTGACACTGCCTGTGGCCTTGAGCGTGACCAGCGGCATGAACGCTATTGCACACGCAGCCGAAGGTCTGTACGCGCAGGACAGTAACCCGGTGATGGATCTGATGGCAGAAGAGGGTATCCGTGCCATTGCCAAGGCAATCCCAGCTATCACACAACACTCTGGCGATGTGGATGCCCGGGGTGATGCCTTGTACGGTGCTTGGCTCTGTGGCGCGGTTCTGGGCAACGTTGGCATGGCATTGCACCACAAGCTGTGTCACACACTTGGTGGTAGCTTCAATTTGCCCCATGCTGAAGTGCACACAGTAGTTTTGCCTCAGGCTATGGCCTTTAACACTGCGTCAGCACCAGAGGCTATGCATCGCATTGAGCGGGCACTGGGCACGACAGGTGCAAAGAGCGCTGCAGCTGGCTTGTTTGACTTGGCTCGCGACAACGGTGCACCGGTGGCCTTGAAAGACATCGGAATGCGTGAAGCAGATCTGGATCGCGCGGCTGACATTGCAGTCAGTAATCCCTACTGGAATCCGCGCCCCTTTGGTCAGTCCCAGCGCGGCGAAATTCGTGACCTGCTCCAGCGTGCTTTTCAAGGTGTTCGGCCTGATTGAGTTCGTTTTCGAGAAATTCTCATGATCCACAAGATATCCCCATCTATTGCTGAAGCACTGGCCAACGTCAAGGACGGTGCCACAGTGCTGATCGGTGGCTTTGGTACCGCCGGCATTCCCAATGAACTCATCGATGGGCTCATCGAACAAGGCGCGTGCGATTTGACCGTGGTCAACAACAACGCGGGCAACGCAGACGCAGGTCTGGCGGCCTTGCTCAAGACTGGTCGTGTGCGCAAGATCATCTGCTCTTTCCCCCGGCAGGCCGACTCTTACGTGTTCGATGACCTCTACCGTAGAGGGAAGATCGAACTTGAGCTTGTTCCTCAAGGCAACTTGGCCGAGCGTCTGCGCGCAGCGGGAGCCGGCGTGGGCGCCTTCTTCACGCCCACAGGTTTTGGTACAGAGCTGGCTCTGAATGCGGACGGCAGCCCCAAAGAAACACGTGTCATCAACGGCAAGTCTTACGTTCTGGAATACCCCATTTACGGCGATCTGGCCTTGATCAAAGCTGAAACCGGTGATCGCTGGGGAAACCTGATTTACCGCAAAGCAGCCCGCAACTTTGGACCCGTGATGGCCACCGCTGCCAAATACACCGTAGCGACAGTGCACAACTTCGTTGAACTGGGCGAACTGGATCCCGAAGCCATCGTCACCCCCGGCATCCATGTGTCCAAGATAGTCAAGATTGACCATGTCGCCACCCAGGCGGGCGGGTTCAAACAGGCAGCGTGAAGGGCTAGGAGATCAAAAATGAGCAACTACCAACGCCGCACCAAAGACGAACTGGCCCAGCGGGTGGCGCAAGATATCTTTGACGGGGCATATGTCAACCTCGGCATCGGCCAGCCCACCTTGGTCGCCAATCACATTCCTGCCGGCATGGAAGTCGTGCTACACAGCGAGAACGGCATACTGGGCATGGGGCCCGCACCTGCGGCAGGCTCTGAAGACTATGACCTGATCAACGCGGGCAAGCAACCCGTCACGCTGTTGCCGGGTGGTGCCTACTTCCACCACGCAGACAGCTTTGCCATGATGCGGGGCGGTCATCTCGACATTTGCGTGTTGGGCGCCTTCCAGGTGTCGGCCACAGGTGATCTGGCCAACTGGAGCACGGGCGAGCCGGGTTCCATCCCGGCAGTAGGCGGCGCAATGGACCTGGCGATCGGTGCCAAGCAGACCTGGGTGATGATGGATCTGCTAACAAAACACCGGGAAAGTAAAGTTGTATCCGTTTGCACCTATCCCTTAACTGGCATCGCTTGTGTTAAACGGATTTATTCCGACTTGGCGACTTTGGAATGTACTCCTAATGGCCTCAAATTGATTGACAAAGTTGAAGGGTTAAAGCATTCCGAACTGGAGAGCTTGATCGGATTGCCCATACTGATTTAACCCCTGCGAGAAAAAATATGCTATTTAGACACAATAAGCCTCATTGGCAAACTGAAGGTAAAGAGCCTGACTACCGATTCAGCCTAGCTAATGAGCGAACATTTCTTGCTTGGACACGAACCTCCCTTGCTGTATTGGCTGCAGCTAGCTTTTTCAGTCAAATTGATCATTATTCCAATGGCGGCAATATTTCTCGGTATATCTCAATTGGGCTAGCCCTAATTGCGGCAGGAATCTCCTTATTGGCTTACTTCAGATGGAAAGATTGTGAAATTGCAATGCGTCATGAGCGACCACTCAATGGTCATATAAGTTTAATGTTTCTGGCACTTTTTGTGACAGTAGTTGCTATACTGTTATGTGCTTATATCGTCAGGCATTCAAATTGATCACCCGTGATTCCGGACTCCAGTCTGATAGAACAATACTTGCCTGGAAAAGAACAATTTTATTATTGGTCATAAATATTTTCCTCCTTTTTCGGGCTGCACTAGTTAACGACACATTTATTGGAATGGTTGCTGCGCTTACAGGAATTTTTATTATTTCCATTATTCCAATTTTGTATTTTTTAAGAAGATATCAATTGATTTCAAATGAATTAAATAAAATAAAGCCTCCAAATAATTTATTGGTAAAAACTACTGTCTTTACTGTTATTGGACTAACAGCCTCGACTCTAAGCCTTGTTGTGGCCAACTGATCTTTAATTGAAAAGCAAGATTTGAGGAAATTTCATGACACAAGCCTTCATCTGTGACGCCATCCGCACCCCCTTCGGCCGCTACGGCGGCGCCCTGTCGAGCGTGCGCACCGACGACCTGGGCGCCGTGCCCCTGCGCGCCCTGATGGCCCGCAACCCCAGCGTGGACTGGGCGGCCGTGACCGATGTGCTCTACGGCTGCGCCAACCAGGCCGGCGAAGACAACCGCAACGTGGCCCACATGAGCAGCCTGCTGGCCGGCCTGCCGATCGATGTGCCCGGCGCCACCATCAACCGCCTGTGCGGCTCCGGCCTGGACGCCGTGGGCACCGCCGCGCGCGCCATCAAGGCCGGTGAGGCCGGTCTGATGATTGCGGGCGGCGTCGAAAGCATGAGCCGCGCGCCCTTTGTCATGCCCAAGTCCGAGAGCGCCTTTTCGCGTGCCAATGCGGTCTACGACACGACGATTGGCTGGCGCTTCATCAACAAGCTGATGAAAGAGAAGTACGGCGTGGACTCCATGCCCGAAACCGCCGAGAACGTGGCCACCGACTTCCATATCGAGCGCGAGGCCCAGGACCGCATGGCCATGAACAGCCAGCTGCGTGCCGTGGCGGCGCAGAAGGCCGGTCACCTGGCCCGCGAAATCTGCGCCGTGACCATCCCCCAGAAAAAGGGCGACGCCATCGTGGTCGACAAGGACGAGCACCCGCGCGAGACCAGCCTGGAAGCGCTGGCCAAGCTCAAGGGGGTGGTGCGCCCGGACGGCACGGTGACCGCAGGCAATGCCTCTGGCGTGAACGACGGTGCCTGCGCGCTGCTCTTGGCCGGTGAAGCCGAAGCCGCCAAATACGGCCTGACGCCCAAGGCCCGTGTGGTGGGCATGGCCACCGCCGGTGTGGCGCCGCGCATCATGGGCATCGGCCCGGCGCCGGCCACGCAGAAAGTGCTGGCGCAGACGGGTCTCAAGCTCGAGCAGCTGGACGTGATCGAACTCAACGAAGCCTTTGCCGCACAGGGCCTGGCGGTGCTGCGCATGCTGGGTCTCAAGGACGACGACGAGCGGGTGAACGCCTGGGGCGGCGCGATCGCGCTGGGCCACCCGCTGGGCGCCTCGGGTGCACGCCTGGCCACCACCGCCATCAACCGCCTGCATACCACCGGCGGGCGCTACGCGCTGTGCACCATGTGCATCGGCGTGGGCCAGGGCATCGCCCTGATACTTGAGAGGGTATGAAAGTAAACTCCCGTCAATTGGTCAGTTATCGACTTTCTCCCTAATGTCCCTCCCCTCAGTACCCGGGGACTGCTAATTGCCGCCAACAGAGGGCATTGCCTAGCCAAGGCCATGGTGGAATTTTTTGGTGGGAAGATTTAATAATGAATTTTTTATACATAAAAATGATGCGCCTTGCACACTGCCAGAGTTTATCGGTGGAAATCAAGATCAAAGTTTGTTCCCGGCCGAGGCTGTGTGGAAACGCATCTGTGTGATCGTTTTCGGGCCCACCGAGGAGCCAAGCATCAACTTTTCTTGATTTGATGGTTTTCGAGGCGCTTGACATAGATACCCTCTGGGAACCAAATATCCTGGCAAAAGGGCTCTCAAGCCCCCACCAACTTTATCGCTTTGACCGCTCCATCGAATCCCAAGATCGCGATCACACGCCGGAGGTTGTAGGCAAGCACATGCAGGCTCATTTCTGTACCGACATTGGCCAGCCTTTTGGTGAGGAAGTGGGTGTAACCCATCCAACTCTTCAATGTCCCGAATACATGTTCGACCGTTCTGCGCCGGATGGTCATCGATTGGGGTGATCGATCCAGGCGCCGCTGTACAGCTTCCACTATCTCTTCATCTTCCCACCTTGAGATTCGGCGGTAATCGCTGGGTGTGCACTGCACTTTGATCGGGCATTGTTTGCACGCACTGCTCCAGTACCTTCTGATCATCAGACCGTTCTCTTCTCGGCTGAAGCGATAGATTGCGCGCTGACCTGCAGGACATTGGTACTCGTCTTCTTCCTTGATGTAGATGAAGTCGGCACGGTCGAATCTGCCCTCGGCCTTGGCATTGGAGGTCGTTGGCTTGGGCAGTACAGCTGAGATGACAGCCTTGAACTTGCTGCCATCAATGGCCACCAGAGCCTGACTGAACAGCTTGAGTTCACGGCACAGGGTCACGAAGCGACGGCACACGTTACGAATGCCAGTGCCGTTGTCTCGGCGGAAGTCGGCAATCGTCTTGAAGTCAGGCGCCAGACGGCTAGTGAGCCACATCAACTCCACATTACGCTGGCACTCGCGCTCAAGGCGGCGACTGGACTGTACTCGGTTGAGGTAACCGTAGATGTAGATCTTCAGAAGCACTGCAGGGTGATAAGAAGGGCGGCCCGTTGCTGCAGGAGTAGAGCCTTCAAACCCAAGTGCCTTCAGATCCAACTCGGCAACAAACGCATCGACCACGCGTATCGGGTTGTCTTCGGCGATGAAGTCATCCAGGCAGTCCGGCAGCAAAGTCACCTGCTGCCTGTCCTGACCTTCGATGTATCTGGACATATTGACCCCGCTGTTCAATATGTCTGCCAACTCTACAGAGTTCGACCACTGAAGGGGAGAGGGTTTTCACACAGCCTCGGCCGATAGCAGTCAGTCTGCATGCATACCAAAGTAAATGAAAGCTCACGCAGCAGGCCGGTATTTGAACGAGATTTCTGAAATGCTTGTCTTGGCTCGGTAGCATTACCTGAGTTTGTAATTGGCTGGTGAAAACTGCTCCTGCCACAGATCGGGTAGCGCATTGCGAGTGAACCACAGCATGCTGACCTCCTGTGGTTGCCTTCCTTCCAGAATGTCCATTACCAAAGATGGGTCCAGCAACGTCAGCCGCAGAAGTTCATTTACTGTGCTCGGGTCAAGCTCCTCCAGTTGAGCAATTTCTGAGCCGCTGCGGACCTCACCAGCATCCAGCAGTCGCTGCCAGTAGTGGGCCCGAGCGAGTCCCTGGAA
>JACCDH011297468.1_pt1 | contig 36775 bp, 36 predicted proteins | sample 7442481 | NCBI WGS metagenome assembly JACCDH01 (sample SAMN15323433, study PRJNA562643) | freshwater metagenome | isolation source: river surface water | place: USA:Blue River Watershed | collected 2017-08-15 | reverse complement strand
GAGCAGAGCAGAGCGGTGACGGTTTATGAAAATGGCAAGGGTCATAGATACGCCAGTTAAGAAATTACCAAGACCGACTTTCCGCTCAGCAGCATGGAAGTTTTACCCTTATTGAGTAGTGAGCATTGGGTCATTATGTTGCCTAGTGACTATTATTGAGTACCTTTGGTCAGTATGTCGTTAGAGGCAGTTCTTTTTGGCAAATGTTTGTGCCGCGAGGCATCAAAACCCTACATAAACCGTTATAATCATTTAAACTTTGTAAAGCGTTTGCCCCGCGCAAACATCCCCACCGGGCTTGCTGATCATCACACAGCCCTGCGGTAGCGTGACAAAACATCATTCCCACACCAAAATGACCATCTGCACCCAGTTACAACAAGACGCGACCTACCGCGTTTTTCCTATTCTGCAAGCCAACCCAGACCATAACCAGCGCGATATTGCTCACCGGTGCGGCATGAACACCGGTGGACTCAACTATTACCTCAAGACGCACATAGCAAAAAGCCTGGCCACCAAGGCCGCCCTAGAAGGCCTTTTTTTACAGCGCAAGCTGACGGAATACCAAGCTCTGCAGGCAAAAATCGTGGTTTTGGGAGATGAGGCTTCTGTAGATTTGGAGGACTCGGTTTACCTTGAAACATATTTGGAGGCGACGCTTAAGTGACTATTATTCACGCTACCCCTGTTATTCTTTGTGGTGGCTCAGGCACTCGCCTGTGGCCTCTGTCACGCAAGGGTTTTCCTAAACAGTTTTTGTGTCTCACGGGCAGTGATAGCCTGTTCCAGCAAGCTGCCCAGCGCTTGGCATCTTTGGGCAACGACGAAATCCAAATGGTCGCTCCTCTCATTGTCAGCGGTGAAGATTACCGATTTTTGGCATCTGAGCAGCTGCGTGAGTCAGGTATCGCTTTGGGAGCAGCATTGCTAGAGCCAGTTGGTCGCAACACGGCCCCAGCGCTCACGCTGGCCGCTTTAGCTGCCACACAAGATGGCCAAGACCCAGTGCTGGTAGTCACCCCCGCTGACCAAACTGTGGCTAACAGCACGGCATTTGTGTCCGCTCTGCAACAAGCCATAAAAATCGCTGCAGACGGCGCTATCGTCATATTGGGCGTTACGCCCACTCAGCCCGAAACTGGCTATGGATATATTCAAGCCTATGCGCATCCGGGCAGTCCTACGCACACCGTGCAGCGCTTTGTCGAAAAACCTGATCTAGCCACCGCCCAGCATTATCTTGAAGAAGGCGGCTACTTTTGGAACGCCGGCATGTTCGTACTTAAAGCCAGCCTATGGCTTAAGGCTTTGGAGCAATTTCGTCCAGACATTTTGCAAGCTACCCAAGCCTCTTGGGCCAACAAAACCCAAGACGGCAAATTTGTGCGCCCAGGCAAGGCCGAATTTGCCGCCATCCCTGCTGATTCAGTGGACTACGCGGTCATAGAGCGCTACCCCGGCAGCAGCCAACCCATCCGCATGGTTCAGCTCGACGCAGGTTGGAGCGACCTAGGTGCGTGGGACGCCGTCTCGAATGTCCTGCCCAAGGACGAACAAGGCAACACTCATGTGGGCGATGTTTTAACGCACAAGAGCAGCAACAACTTAGTGCACGCCACCAGTCGCTTGGTCAGTTTGGTTGGTGTGAGCAATTTGGTAGTGGTGGAAACCCCCGACGCGGTGTTGGTGGCCAGCAAGACCAACAGTCAAGACGTAAAGCACATCGTTAGCCAGCTCACCCTGCAAAACCGCGAAGAGCACACCCTACATCGCAAAGTGCACCGCCCTTGGGGCTGGTACGACAGCATTGACGAAGGTGGCCGATTTAAAGTCAAGCGCATTCAAGTCAAACCAGGCGCCAGCCTCAGCCTGCAAAAACACCACCACCGTGCTGAGCATTGGATTGTCGTCAAAGGCACTGCCAAAATCACCAATGGTAGCAAACTACTTATCCTCACCGAAAACCAGTCTACATACATCCCTTTAGGCGAAGTGCACCGATTGGCCAACCCGGGCACCATTCCACTCGAAATCATCGAGGTACAGTCTGGTAGCTATTTGGGCGAAGACGATATTGTGCGATTTGAAGACACCTACGGCAGGGCCACCGCTTGAGTATGCAGCCCAAAATTTACGTTGCAGGCCATAGGGGTATGGTGGGCGCGGCCATTTTGCGCCATTTGATTACCAAAGGCCATCCAGTTGATCGGATTGTCACTCGCACTCATGCAGAGCTAGACCTCACCAACCAAGCTGCCGTTAACGCATTCTTTGCTACCGAAAAGCCCGACCAGGTCTACCTCGCTGCCGCCAAGGTAGGCGGAATTCATGCCAATAACACCTACCCAGCCGACTTCATCTACCAAAACCTGATGATACAGACCAACGTCATTCACGCAGCCTTTCGAAGCGGTGTTAATAAATTGTTATTTTTGGGTTCCAGCTGTATCTATCCCAAGCTGACCACGCAGCCTATGCACGAAGATGCCCTGCTTAATGGCCCACTTGAACAGACCAATGAACCCTATGCCATTGCCAAAATTGCTGGAATCAAGCTTTGCGAAAGTTACAACCGCCAGTTCGGCGCCAGCCACGGGGTAGACTATCGCAGTGTCATGCCCACCAACCTTTACGGTCCGGGTGATAACTACCACCCCGAAAACTCCCACGTCATCCCAGCGCTCATACTTCGCTTTCATGAGGCTAAGGTCAGCCAAGCGCCTAGCGTTACCATCTGGGGCACGGGCAAACCCAGGCGGGAATTCTTGTATGTCGACGATATGGCTGCAGCCAGCGCACACGTCATGAACTTGCCTAAGGCAGACTATGAACAGCACACCCAGACTATGCTCAGCCACATTAACGTGGGTTGTGGGCAAGATGTTACCATTTTGCAGTTAGCTCAAATCGTAGCCCACACTGTGGGCTACACAGGTCAAATTGAAACTGACCCAATTAAGCCCGACGGGACACCGCGTAAGCTGATGGACAGCAGCCGAATCAACGCGCTTGGCTGGCATGCCAAGGTTACGTTAGAAGAGGGTCTTAAAGCCGCCTATCTCGACTTTTTGGCTCACCATGCCACATAAAATTTGGAAATAAGCCCATGACTTCTGTTACCAAAAAATCCCCCAAAGTTGCCATCATCACCGGAATCACGGGTCAAGACGGCTCTTATCTAGCGGAATTTTTGCTCGAAAAAGGTTACACAGTTCACGGAATTAAACGACGTGCCAGCAGCTTTAACACCCAGCGCGTGGACCACATTTACGAAGACCCTCACATTGAGAATGCCCGCTTCAAATTGCACTATGGTGATTTGAGCGACACTAGCAACCTCATTCGTATTATCCAAGAAACCCAACCTGACGAGATTTACAACTTGGGCGCTATGAGCCATGTGGCAGTGAGCTTTGAAAGCCCCGAATACACGGCCGATGTAGACGCCATTGGCACCCTGCGTCTGCTGGAGGCCATCCGCATCCTCGGCTTAGAAAAGAAAACCCGTTTTTACCAAGCCAGCACCAGTGAACTCTATGGTTTAGTAAAAGAAACGCCACAAAAAGAAACTACACCTTTTTATCCACGTAGCCCCTACGCTGTGGCCAAGCTTTACGCCCACTGGATTGTGGTGAACTACCGCGAGGCCTATGGCATGTATGCCTGCAACGGTATTTTATTCAATCATGAGAGCCCCCGCCGCGGCGAAACCTTTGTCACCCGCAAAATCACCCGCGGCTTGGCCAATATCGCACAAGGCCTTGATAAGTGCCTATACATGGGCAACTTGGACGCCCTGCGCGACTGGGGTCATGCCAAAGACTATGTGCGTATGCAGTGGATGATGTTGCAGCAAGATCAACCTGAAGACTTTGTGATTGCTACTGGCGTACAATACAGCGTACGCCAGTTTATTGAGTGGAGCGCGAAAAAACTGGGCATCACCTTGCGTTTTGATGGGCAGGGTGTTGATGAGGTTGGTATTGTTGAAAGCATCGCGGGCGATCAAGCGCCCGCAGTACAACTCGGTCAGGCGATCGTCAAAATTGACCCACGCTACTTCCGCCTCACAGAGGTAGAGACCCTATTGGGAGATCCGTCCAAAGCCAAAGCAAAATTGGGCTGGTCGCCCGCAATCACTGTTCAGCAAATGTGCCAAGAAATGGTCGAAAAGGACCTTCTAGAAGCCAAACGCCATGCGCTCCTTAAAGCCAATGGCTATTAAGTCAACGTAAGCTTGGAATAAGCCTTTTTTAGCTAACAGTTATAGCCCCGCTCGCATGCGCACTCTCAAAAAACTCCTGGCCCTACTAACACCGCTCGAGCGCAAGCGCGCGGGTGTGCTCATGGGCATGATCTTGGTCATGGCTTTTCTGGATATGCTAGGAGTGGTTTCCATCCTGCCGTTCATGGCGGTGTTGGCCACCCCCGAATTGGTGCAGACCAACACCATGCTCAATACCGCCTTCCAAGCCGCCGGTCCCCTAGGCATACGCACACCCGAGCAGTTCCTGTTCGCACTCGGGATATTGGTCTTTGTGCTGCTGGTCACTTCGTTAGCCTTCAAAGCACTGACTAGCTACGCGCAAAACCGCTTTGCGTTGATGCGTGAATACAGCATCGGCAAGCGATTGGTAGAAGGCTATCTCCACCAGCCCTACAGTTGGTTTTTAAACCGCCACAGCGCAGATTTGGGCAAAACTATCCTCTCTGAAGTGGGCGCGGTGGTCGGTGGTGGCTTAACTCCCCTGATGACGCTCATAGCGCAAAGCACGGTCGCACTGGTGCTACTGATCTCGCTCCTCATCGTCGACCCGCTATTGGCACTTAGTGTTGGAGTGGTACTGGGGTTGGTCTATGCAAGTATCTTCACCGTGATGAGTGGCTTGCTAAAACGCTTAGGACAAGCGAGCATTGATGCTAATAAAGAACGTTTTATCGCCGTAAGTGAAGCGTTCGGCGCAGCTAAAGAAGTGAAAGTTGGCGGGTTAGAGCAGGCCTACATCCAACGCTTCGCAAAACCCGCAGAAACCTACGCCAAGGGCCAAGCCACAGTTCAAGTCATCGCCCAGCTGCCGCGCTTTGCGCTTGAAGCCATTGCCTTTGGCGGCATTCTGCTGGTGATGCTGTACCAGATATCCAAAAGCAGTAGTTTTGCGAGCGCACTACCCATTATCGCGCTCTACGCCTTTGCCGGCTATCGCCTCATGCCCGCGCTACAACAAATCTACGGGGCCTTCACTCAACTGCGTTTTGCCGGCCCGGTACTGGACGCTCTGCACCAAGACCTCATTAGCCTGCAAGCCACCGATGCCCAGCACGGCCACATAAGCCCACTGCAGCTCAACCAAGTCATCACTCTAAATCAAGTCAGCTATCGCTACCCCAACGCCCCGCAACCGGCACTAAAGGGCATTGATCTCACCATCCCTGCACACAGTACGGTGGGTTTTGTCGGTGTCACCGGCAGTGGCAAAACCACCACAGTGGATGTCATCCTGGGGCTGCTCGAACCGCAAGAAGGTCACTTACGCATCGACGGCCAAGTCATCACCGTCGCTAATCGCCGTCAGTGGCAGCGCGCTATTGGTTATGTACCGCAGCAGATTTATCTGGCCGACGACAGCGTTGCCGCCAACATCGCCTTTGGCGTGAATGTGAACGATATTGACCACCAAGCTGTAGAACGTGCCGCCAAAATCGCTAATCTGCATGAGTTTGTAGTGAACGATCTGTCGCAGGGCTATGCTACCGCTGTGGGAGAGCGCGGTGTGCGCCTATCCGGTGGACAGCGCCAGCGCATCGGAATTGCTCGTGCGCTGTACCACAACCCGCAAGTGCTGATTATGGATGAGGCCACCAGCGCGCTGGACAATCTCACTGAGCAAGCGGTAATGGAAGCAGTGAACAATCTTGGCCATGACATCACCATCATCCTGATCGCTCACCGCCTCACCACCGTGCGCCAGTGCGACCAGATTTATCTGCTAGAGCAGGGTGAGGTTAAAGCCAGGGGCACCTATGACGAACTTACCGCTAGTAGCCAGCAGTTTAAAACGATGACGGCTGGAGCATTATGAAACGATTTCTTATTACTGACGGTGCTGGCTTCATCGGTTCAGCTGTTATTCGATATTTGATCGAAAAAACCGCTAGTGATCTGAATAAAAACACCAACGGCGATTATCAGCTCTAGCTTTTGCAGGAATAAAAATGAGTAAACCTCCCATCTTTGTCACCCAACCCAGTCTTCCCCCATTGGAAGAATTGATTCCCTATCTCGAGCAGATTTGGGGCAACAAGGTGCTGACCAATGGAGGGCCGTTTCACCAGCAGTTGGAGATAGCGTTGTGTGACTACTTAGATGTGCCTCACATTTCGTTGTTCTCGAATGGCACTATTGCATTGATTACCGCGCTTAAGGCGCTGAATATCAGGGGTGAAGTCATCACCACGCCGTATTCCTTTGTCGCCACCGCGCATTCATTGTTGTGGAACAACATCAAGCCAGTGTTTGTGGATATTGATCCGATTACGCTAAATCTTGATCCCAAAAAAATCGAAGCTGCCATTACGCCCAACACCACGGCTATCATGCCCGTGCATGTGTATGGTCACCCCTGTGATGTGAATGCAATCGATGCCATTGCAAAACAGCACAACCTGAAGGTGATTTATGATGCGGCGCATGCTTTTGGCGTGCAGTGCCATTGCGGCAGTGTGCTTAATCACGGTGACTTATCGGTACTAAGCTTTCACGCCACCAAGGTGTTCAATACCTTCGAGGGCGGCGCGATTGTGAGTCCTAATGCCGAAACCAAGCGCTACATCGATCAGTTGAAAAACTTTGGCTTTGAAAACGAAATCAGCGTCACTCAAACCGGCATCAACGGTAAGATGAACGAATTCAGCGCTGCACTCGGCTTGCTGCAACTGCAACAGATCGACGAGCAGATTAAAAAGCGCAAAGCCATTGATGTTGCTTATCGCAATGGGTTGAGGGATATCCCAGGCATTCGCTGCCACGAACCGCCCGCGTCGAGAAAAAGCAACTACAGCTACTTCCCTATCCTTGTGGAAGATGAATATCCGAATACGCGAGATCAACTCTACGAAAAACTCAAAGCCAACGGCATCAACGGGAGGCGATATTTTTACCCTTTGATTACAGAGTATTTCGTTTATAGGAAAAAGTTACGTCCAGTAGAAAAAGATCTTCGAATTGCAAATAGCATTGCACAAAAGGTGATTTGTTTGCCATTACATGATGGCCTTACAAAAAAGGATATTCAGAGAGTAATTGAATTGATTAGGGTTGGTGCTAGATGACTAAAGTAGCAGTTATGCAACCATATTTTTTTCCGTATCTGGGATATTTTCAATTAATATCAGCAGTTGATGTTTTTGTGATTTATGATAATTTGCAGTATACAAAAAAAGGATGGATAAACAGAAATCGAATATTAGTAAATGGCAAGGATAGTTACGTTTCAATAGAACTAGAATCATCATCTAGTTTAAGTGAAATAAAGGAAAAAAGAATTGCAGATTCATTTTCAAGGGAAAAATTAATACGGCGCATATATGGCGCATATAAAAAAGCACTTTATTTTAATTATGCGATTAAATTGATTGAAGAGATTATTTATTTTGAGACTGATAATTTGTTCGATTATGTAAAAAATTCAATATTTAAACTAAGTGATTGGTTTAATTTGACGCCTGAGTTTGTAATTTCATCGAATTTGAAAATAAATGATAATCATCATGGTCAAGAAAGATTAATAGATATCTGTACTCAGCTTAATGCGAAACAATATATTAATCTGCCGGGAGGGAGAGCTCTCTATGACCCTATTCAATTTGATGAAAATAATCTAAAGCTCTCGTTTCTTCAGCCTGAAAAAATTCGTTATGCGCAATTTGAAGAATATTTTGTTGAAAATTTATCTATCTTGGATGTCATTATGTTCAATAGCAATAAAGAATGCTCTTGTTTGTTAAATAAATACACTATTAATTAGTTCATCGTGAAGGAGTGGTATGATCAAAGAATATAACATGTGTGAATTAAATGAGTCGAATATCTTAGACCTTGTAAAAGACGTTTATATTAGTGGTTTTCCCCTGATTATAAGATCCGCAATTTCCAAAAATTTTACCAAGACTGATTGGATTGAATTGCTTAAGAAAGAGTGGCTTCATGATAAGAGACACTTTACACATGATTCAAAATTGTCCGAATCAGATTGGTGGGAGATTACAAATAAAAAAGAATTTGAGAGCGCTTATGCATATTCTCATACAGCACAACCATTTCATACCGACAATGCATGGTTCAATAATCCTCCTGAAATAAATTTATTCTTAATGCAAAGGCAAGCAAAATCAGGAGGTGAACAGCTTATATATATGCTCGATGACTTGATTTTAGATTTAAAAAAACAAAATCCTGATCTCTTAGAGGCTTTAATTTCTACTGAGGTAGTTATTAAGAAGGGTGATGAAGATTTTGAAAACAGGACTACTATTATAAGGCCTGGAAAGCCAAACACTGTTTTTTGGAATTTTTACAGAACTAGGGCTAACCATGGTGGGCTTTCAAAAATGTTAAACGATTTTTTCGAATTTCTAAACTTACAAAGAGAATCAGAGAGTATTTATCGAATAAGATTAGATGATGGAGATTGCCTGATTAATAATGATGTGCGGTCATTACATGCAAGAGAAAGCTTTTATGTTGCTGAAGATGGTGAAAGATCCTTGCTGCAATCAATGTGGAAACTTCCGTAGTCGAAAACTAAGAATTTTGTACTTTTGAAGCTAATATTTTTTGGTTTTTTAGTTGCATCTTAATATTAAGAACATTTAATTATTATTAATAAATTTTTTAGCAGGTCTGCGTGTTTGATTTTATAAAAAAAATCTTAATTTTTAGCGGTATTTTTACCGCTAGTTATTCTATTTCAAACCCATTTTTTAGTGTGAGACCTTACGGGGGAAGTTATTGGTTTGTTTGTAGATTTTTTTTGGTATGTTTGTCATTTAGAAAATTTAATTTAATTTTTCTAAATAGTTACTATAAAAAAATCCCTTCTCATCTTCATTTTCTCTTGTACCAGTCAAATCTCAGATTCATCTTCGGTTGGATTGCTTTCTTAAATGAGGAAGATAAGTTTAAGAGGAACTTAGATTTATATTTTCTGTCAGAATTTAATTTCCATTTATCGAAGGAAATGTTTGAGAAATTAAATTTTTCTTATTGCGGAAAAGATGTCGTTGTTTCTTTTAATGATAGCGGTTATGGTGGCTATGGACATTTGTTGATTGAATATTTTCCATTATTTATTTTTATTTCAAAAAAAAATAATGTTGTTTTTAATTTGAGTTTTTTGGAGGGCTCTTTTTCTCGATTATTTGTATCTTTTGCAAATTTATATGGAATTAAGTATGACTTTTTTGGGAGTTTTGTTGATTCAAAACCTATTAAGAAAAATACTATTGAACATTTATTTGGTTTAGTTGTAAATGATAATCTTTATCATTATCCGCATTATTTAGGTGTAAGATTGATGCGTCATAATCATAATGCTATCTTGTGCTCAAATGATAAGCCGAAATTTATTTGGGTAACTCGAAGTTGTAATGATTCAACGGGTAGAGTTTTGGTTAATGAAGATTCTCTAGTTAAAGAATTAAAAAAAATTGGCTTCATAGTCATGTCTCCCGAAAAATTCCTTTTTGCTGAGCAGCTAGCCATCTTTGCGTCTGCTAAAATTGTTGCAGGAGTAAGTGGTTCTGCACTTCTAAATTCTTTATTTTTACCTAATGACGCCACATTGATTGAGATATCACCAAGAAGTGATTTCCGTCACGGCCCATTGTTGATTTCTCTTGCTTCTGGTTTTAATTATCTGCCATTTTTCGGGGATCAAATTGGTGATGACATGGTTGAATTTAAACCTGCTTATTTTATTGTTGATGAGAAACCTATAATAAAATCTATAACATCTTTGGTTTACGAGTCATGTTGAATCTTTAATTAACTATTTCTTGATACATTGACACGGTTAAGTTGAGTTAATTTTTTGAAAAATATATTAACCCTATAAATTCATTCGGTAGAAAGAAATTATCCTGGATCGAAAAATGGGGTGGCAGTACCTATGCTGTATGCTTGATAAGGGGATGTAGTGCCAATCGCATCAACCCAGGGCGTTGGAACTCAATGGGCGTTCGCAACTTGAAGAAATCGAAGAAGCCTAGTTTACCCACTGCCTGAACATTCACGTGGTATTGAAATATTAGCTAATGCGGCATAGAAAAAACTGAAACTTTGTTGACAAACGCTGCAAAGTTCTTGGCATTGATGATTATTTGTGGACAAGTCCGAATACTTTTGTAGCTAGTGCAAATTGTTCGTTGTATTACGGAGCTAAAGTTGATTTATAGAGATAAGTCAACGAATGTATAACGGGGAATCGTAGAATTTCTTTAGGATAAACTCCAAGAGGTCGAGAATGGAGGCTGAATTCCTAAAATTGTGATTTCGGTGAATTTTGCTGGTTGAAAGGAAAGCAATCTTTGCGTTAGGTCAACAAAATGGTTTTAAGGTTATCGAAGACGCCTCACATGCTATCGGCGTTTAACACGACAATCATCAAGTTGGTTTCGGTGTCTATAACCACATTACTGTGTTTATTTTTTCCTGTGAAAATTATCAAAGGTTGAAGGCGGTATGGCAATAATTAGTGATGCATGTTTAGCTCTTCGGATGGGTCGCATACGATTGCATGGAATTGCCAGCGACGCTGAATCGATGCGCTCACGCCCAAATAATGAAATTTGGAACAACCGGCAAATTGAGCTCAGTTTCAATTGCCGTATGACCGATATCTACACCGAGTTTGGATTGAGCCAAATGCTGAGTTTGAATTATTAGAATTTCCTTGAGGAAGTGATTGGCGATTGTCAAGTTAACTTAAAGCCTTCAAAATTCTCGATTAAGATAGTACCCGTTGTTAAACAGATATCAAATATATTCCTCAATTACTATGACCGATAGCCTCTTAAAAAACTCCTCAATTCTTATCACTGGCGGCACTGGTTCTTTCGGGCATAGCTTTGTTCCAATGACACTGAATAAATACAACCCGCAAAGATTGGTGATTCTCTCGCGCGACGAGATGAAGCAATGGGAAATGGCGAAACTATTTGGTGAAGATCCGCGTGTACGGTTTTTCATCGGTGATGTACGTGATAAAGATCGTCTCTATCGTGCGTTGGATGGCATCGATTATGTGGTACATGCGGCTGCAACTAAGATCGTGCCGACTGCTGAATACAACCCCTTCGAGTGCATTAAGACAAACATCGATGGTGCCATGAACCTAATTGATGCTTGTATTGATCAAAAAGTAAAACGCGTAGTCGCACTCTCAACCGATAAAGCCAGCAGTCCAGTCAATTTGTATGGCGCAACAAAATTGGCTAGCGATAAACTGTTTGTTGCAAGTAATTCTTCCTATGCGGCAGGACACGATACGTGCTTTGCTGTTGTGCGCTACGGAAATGTGATGGGGTCACGTGGCTCGGTGATACCGTTCTTTATGTCTATCAAAGATAGCGGCGTGTTACCCATTACCGATGCGCGCATGACGCGCTTCATGATTTCGCTGGAGCAGGGCGTGAATCTGGTGTGGCACGCTTTTGATGACATGGTTGGTGGCGAGATTTATGTGAAGAAAATCCCATCGATGAAAGTCATCGATGTTGCACGTGTCATTGCGCCCGATGCCAAACATGAGATTATCGGCATTCGTCCAGGTGAGAAGTTGCATGAGCAAATGATCGGTGCGGAAGATTCCTATTTCACCTATGAGTACCCCGAGCACTTCAAGATATTACCGAAGATTAATGGCTGGGCTGATGACCAAAAGCGGATTAAAGATGGGGTGAAGGTCACGGAAGGCTTCGTTTATGCGAGCGATTCTAATCCGGAATGGATGAGCGAAGCCGATTTGCAGGCTTGGATTGATACGCATCGAGGCTCTATTGGAAAGATTTAAATGAACCGAAATTGCGATGTAACTGCAGTGGTTTGTACATGGAATGCCGCTCAGACAATTGAAGAAAGCTTGATCAGTTTGGTTGAAAGCAAAGTAGATTCAATTATTTTGGTCGATGCGGATTCGGAAGATGATACTGTGCGGATTGCAAGTAAGTATTGTGAAAAAATTCTCAAAGACCCACGCAAAGGACTGGCGGTCGCTAGAAATATTGGCATTCAAGAAGTTAAAACACGCTATGTTTTGAACTGGGGAGCAGACAATATTCTCCCCCCTGAATCTTTGCAGATCATGATTCAAACGCTTGAAAGTGGAAGTTATGCGGGCGTTTCTTCGATGACATATATAAAAAGCCCTAAGAAAAACTATTTTTCTTGGGCATTGAATGTATACAAAAAAGCAAGATATTACCCGGGTGAGAGAAATGTAATTGGCACTCCAACTCTGTTTGAAACTGCTTTACTTAAAACATACCCCTATGATCCTGCAATGAGTCATTCGGATGATGGTGATTTATGTGATCGCTTGGCTTCAATCGGATATAGGTTCTCAATAGCAAACTCTTTCGTTTATGAAGTTGGATATAACAGTGTTGAAAGTTTAGTGGAAAGATGGAAAAGGTATGGTAAGAGTGACTATGAAATTTACAAGAAAAATCAATCTAAGTGGACTTTCAATAGAAAAATTAAATCAATTTTCTATCCATTAAAAAATGAACTAATGTTTCCAATTTCAAACACGCGTAGTTTGGCTAGTATTTTAGGGGTTGTTCCATTTCTTCTTTTCATAGCCTCAATACGTTATTTTTTTTGGATTTATTATTCAATTACAGCAAAGTAAAAGTGGGTGGAGATGGATTATGAATTCTATCGTTATTGAATATGGCAAAGAAACCGCTAAAAAAACGTTGAAGTGTATTGATAACTTGCCCAATGACATTCGTGAAAGATCTAAATCTTTTTGTCTTTCAAATGACGAAGAATATGTGAAATTTATTTCAACGGTTACCAATTCAAGTGCTGCTGAAGTGAAAAAAATTATTCACGAATACAGTGACGAAGAAAATTTTCATGGAATATTTGATGATCGTCTGAAAGTTTTAAATAGACTGTCAGATGCGGGTGATTTAAGGTTACATTCGATTACTATGTATCTAATCGTGCGCCTAAAAAAACCCAAGCTGGTATTTGAAACTGGCGTTGCTGCGGGTAAGTCAACATCTCTGATTTTGCTGGCACTAAGAAATAATGATTTGAAAGATGGGCTAGGGGGGCGGTTAATATCTTTTGATATCCCACCCGACGGAGCTTTGCGGCAAGATGGCTCCTCTACAAATTTACATGGTATGAGTATTGGTTGGCTTGTTCCTGACTTTCTTCGCGATGCATGGACTTTACGAATTGGTGATTCATTACAGAACATTCCTAAAGCAATCATTGAATACGGATATCCTGATATTTTCTTACATGATTCATTGCATACAGAATTGCATACTATGAGTGAATTAAACATGATATTTACTGAACAAAAACATCAAGTAATCTGTGCTGATAATTTAGAAATGGGTTCGGGGCAGGCTTTTAATCGTTTTTGCTTAAGTAACAAATTGTGTGGGTGTTCGTATACAAATTTTGGAATTGCATTTAATAATTAATTTCATGACGATATTTGTGTTCCGATTGTTTTGTAAAGTTTTTTTAAAATGAGAAAAATAGCACTCGGAACAGTTCAGTTTGGGTTAGATTACGGGGTTGCTAATGAAGTGGGACAGGTTGATCAGTATGAAGCTAAACGTATTTTGTGCCTGGCAGAAGAAAATGGAGTTGACGTCTTAGACACTGCAATTGCCTATGGAGCCAGTGAAGAGGTTTTGGGTAAGGCTTGTGTCGATGGTTTTCGAATCGTTACTAAGCTGCCAACATTGTCAGCTGATCAAAGCAATATTGATCGTTGGGTTAGAAATCAGGTAAAGGCCTCATTGAGACGATTGGGACAGAAAAAACTTTATGGATTGTTGTTGCATCGATCTGAAGATTTGTCGGGCTCGAAAGGTGAGCAGTTGATTAAAGCTCTAGCTGATCTCAAAAATGACGATGTCGTTCAAAAGATTGGAGTTTCAATCTATAGCCCAGATGAGCTTGAGGTGATTTATAAAAAAATGAAAATCGATTTGGTTCAAGCGCCGCTCAATGTTGTCGATCGGCGCCTACAATCCAGCGGTTGGTTAGATCGTCTGAAAGATGATGGCGTTGAAATTCATACGCGTTCGGCATTTTTACAGGGACTTTTGTTGATGGAGCAAATCAAGATTCCTCAAAAGTTCTCCCGCTGGTCAAGTCTTTGGGATCAGTGGCACCAGCATTTAAAAAGATCCGGAATTTCTGCTTTGGCCGCAAGTCTGGCTTACCCGATTTCTCTTGATCGAGTCGATCGAGTTATCGTCGGTGTCGATAGCGCAGAACAGTTAGGCGAGATATTGCTAGCGGCGCAGAATCTAGCAGATATATTCGATACTTCATTCATGCGTTCTACAGATTTGGATTTGATTAACCCTTTCAACTGGGATCATTTATGAAGGTTGTCGCTATTGTGCAAGCGCGTATGGGCTCCACCCGGTTACCCAATAAAGTCATGAAGCAAATCGGTGGTGTACCGATGATTGAACTCCTTCTCTCGCGACTTTCCCGTGCGAAAGAAATTGATGAGATCGTTGTTGCTACTTCGCTTGATAGAAGAAATGGGCCCCTTGCTGTCCATGTTGAAAAGCTGGGTTACCTCTGTATTCGTGGCAGTGAAGATGATGTACTTCAGCGATATCTTGATGCCGCGGATGCATCCAGTGCAGATATAGTTGTGCGTGTTACAGGTGATTGCCCTCTGGTTGACCCGTTGCTGGTCGATAGCTGTGTTTCAAAGTTCATTGATTCCGAAGTTGATTACTTGGATAACACCAATCCTCCAACCTTTCCAGATGGTTTAGATGTTGCGGTTGCTAGTATTGATGCACTTCGTCGAGCAGGTAAAAATGCGACTTCGAGATATGACCGAGAGCATGTTATGCCATATGTTTACAATTCAGGCGAGTTTAAGTTGGGTTCGATTTTAAGTGATATTGATTACTCCTCGTTTCGCTGGACAGTAGACGAACATGCAGATTTCGAAGTTATTGGTAATGTCTTTGCCCATTTTTCGCCTGATATCCATTTTTCTTGGAAGCAAGTTCTGCAGTTGCAGCAAAATCATCCTGAGTTATTTGCCACTAATCAAAATATCATTCGGAATGAAGGTTCTTCGATGGGGATAGGTCATAAACTCTGGAAACGAGCTAAGCAAGTCATTCCGGGCGGCAATATGCTGCTCTCCAAGCGTGCCGAGATGTTCTTGCCTAATCATTGGCCGGCATATTTCAGCAAAGCGAAAGGCTGTAAGGTCTGGGATCTTGATGGGAATGAATACATCGACATGTCCATCATGGGTATAGGTACCAATACACTGGGTTACGGTCATCCTGAGGTAGATGAAGCGGTTCAGAGCACTATACAAGCGGGTAATATGAGTACATTGAATTGCCCGGAAGAAGTCTATCTGGCAGAAAAATTGATTGAACTGCATCCCTGGGCAGACATGGCTCGCTTCGCAAGAAGTGGGGGTGAGGCAAATGCAATTGCAATTCGTATCGCTCGCGCTGCTACTGGAAAAGATAAAGTCGCGATCTGCGGTTACCACGGGTGGCATGATTGGTATTTGTCTGCCAATTTAGGCGATGACAAAAGTTTGGATGGCCATTTGTTACCAGGTCTTGAGCCCAATGGTGTTCCGCGTAATCTGAATGGCACAGTATTTCCCTTTCGTTACAACGATTTTGAAGAACTCCAAGCTTTGGTTAATGCGCATGAAATTGGCGTTATTAAAATGGAAGTTGTTCGTAATATGGGGCCGGAAAATGACTTTTTACATAAAGTTCGTGATCTAGCAACAAAGCGCAATATTGTTTTAATCTTTGATGAATGTACTTCCGGTTTCCGAGAAACCTTTGGTGGATTGCATTTAAAGTACGGCGTTGAGCCTGATATGGCGATGTTCGGTAAAGCGATTGGCAATGGGTATGCGATTACAGCAACCATTGGGCGCCGTGAAATCATGGAGGCTGCACAGTCAACCTTTATTAGCAGCACTTTCTGGACAGAGCGGATTGGTCCGGCCGCCGCTCTCAAAACCCTCGAAGTGATGGGGCGAGAAAGGTCGTGGGAAAAAATCACCGCCACAGGCTTTGATATCCGCCGTCGATGGCAGCAATTAGCAGATAAGTATGGTTTGAGTATCGAACATTGGGGCTTGCCTGCTTTGACTGGTTTTACAATTAAAAGTGAGAAATCCCTAGCCTATAAAACACTGATTACGCAAGAGATGTTGAGCAAAGGCTATTTAGCAGGTAACAGCGTTTATGTGTGCACGGAGCATACACCCAAAGTGCTCGATGGATTTTACGAGGCGCTTGATCCGGTCTTCAGCTTAATTCAAGAGTGTGAGCAGGGCCGCGATGTAATGTCGCTCCTAAATGGACCTGTATGTCATGCCGGATTCAAGCGATTGAATTAGAGATTGAATGAAAAATAAATACGCTCAAGCTTCTCTTCAAACACATGAGTTCGAGACTGAGTCATTTAGGTACGTTAGTTCATATCTCGGTGACCGGTATGTTCGAGATTCTTTTTTTCCTGAGTCAATCGTGGGCGAAGTGAAAAATATTCTGGATGTCGGATGTGGAAACGGAGAGTTTTTATCCGCTTGGAAAAAGCATTACAAAGCAATAAAAGCTATTGGTGTCGAGCCGAGTAAAAAGGCGGTTGAATTACTAAGAACTAAGTGGGAAGCGGATGTTGAGAAAAATCCTGCTGGGACGGGGGGGTTAGAGTTCAAAAATGCTTATGCTCACAGGCTGCCTTTTGAAACGGATTCATTTGATATTGTAATAGTATGGTCAGTATTGCACTGGATTGGTAGAAATGAGTATCTTCAATCTTTGGGAGAATTAATTCGGGTTTGTAAAAAATATCTGGTGGTTATGGATTTTGTTGGGCAAAAAGACTATAGAACTCCATATTCTCATAAAGAAGGCCTTTTTACTTACAAGCAAGATTTCGAAAGAATTGTTATAAACTCAGGAATTATGCATTCCATCGAAGAAAGACGATGGTACGTTGAGCCGGAAAACGGTAATTTATGCTTTATTAAAAAAGCGCAGCTAAATCCTTTTGATAAAAGCATTAATTATCACTCACGAAAAATGATTGTATTTCAAAAAGACTATGAAGCTTTGCCGGTCAAATCAGAGGATGATTTTGAATAAGAAATTAATCAACGGTTGTAGTGATCTTTTGGCTAGCATATTGTGTTTTGCTACATGTCTACACAAATTATCATTTCGTAATTCATTCTCTGCAAAGCCAATTTTGCTAGGTCGCAGCGTTTATGTTTGCGCGGAGCACAAGCCCGAAGTGCTTGATGGATTTTTCGAGGCGCTTAATTCTGTATCAAACTTGATTCATGAGTGTGAAAATGGCCACGACGTTACTAGTCTGCCTAATGGGCTAATCTGTTATGTCTGGTGTAAGCGATTGAATTGACCAAATCATGCGCATTTCTTTTCACGCAGATGCCTTATTAAACTAATAGGATCCACTATGTATTCACCACAACCAACTCTGGAAGTGCAGGGTAGAAAAATTGGCGAAAAATATCCGACGTATTTCATTGCCGATGTTGCTGCAAACCATGATGGTGATCTTGAGCGCGCAAAGGACCTAATATTTCTCGCAGCCGAGGCTGGAGCCGATGCAGCCAAGTTCCAGCATTTTCAAGCTGCAACCATCGTTAGCGATCATGGTTTTAAGACTCTCAAGACTCAGCAGTCTCACCAAGCAAAGTGGAAGGGCTCGGTATTCGATGTTTACAAAGCTGCTAGCGTTAATTTGGAATGGACAGCGACGCTGAAGGAAACCTGTGAAAAAGCCGGTATTACTTTTTTCACGACACCCTATGCTCTGGATTTGGTTGACTATTTGGATGCCTATGTGCCTGCTTTTAAGATTGGGTCTGGTGATATCACTTGGCTAGATATGATTGAGCGTGTTGCCAGCAAGCAAAAACCTTATTTCTTGGCGACAGGTGCGGCGACAGCGGATGAAGTGCAACGCGCCGTGTTCGCTGCGCTGGCTATTAATTCCCAATTCGCCCTGATGCAATGCAATACTAATTACACGGCCAGTCTAGATAACTTTAGGTACATCCAACTTAATGTGCTTAAGACCTATCGGGCGATGTATCCGGAAATGGTGCTCGGCTTATCAGACCATACGCCAGGACATGCAACCGTACTCGGTGCAGTGGCGATAGGCGCCCGAATGATCGAAAAACATTTTACGGACGACGTTAATCGCGTCGGCCCTGACCATGCCTTTTCGATGGATCCACGAACCTGGCGTGAGATGGTTGATCGTACTCGAGAGTTAGAGCATGCGTTAGGGAATGGCATTAAAAAAGTAGAGGAGAATGAGTTACAAACAGTCATCCTACAACGTCGTTCTGTACGGTTGGTGCATGATATGGACGAAGGAGAAGTTATCGAGGCTAAAGACCTGGAAGTCTTAAGGCCCTGTCCTAGGGATGGACTCCCACCTTACCGTATCAGCGAAGTAGTTGGCAAAAAACTGCGCAAGGCTAAAGCCGCTGGGGAGCATCTAAAAATTAGCGATATCGAATGAGCGCTGAGATGAAGTCGGCGAGAGTCGCTATCGTCATACCTGCATTCAATGAGTCCGAAGTGATTGCAGGAGTTGTGACGGGTCTCTCAGCTTTCGGTGTGCCGATTGTTGTTAACGATGGTTCGACAGATAAAACCGAACAATTGGCACGGGGCGCTGGTGCTATGGTGGTATCACATAGATCAAATAGTGGTTATGATCAGGCCCTTGCCAGTGGCCTAGAAAGAGCAGTGGCGGAAGGCTTTGACTTCGCAATCACGGCTGATGGTGACGGTCAGCATCAACCCACAAACATAGAAACTGTTCTATGTGAATTGTCAGATGGCGCAGATCTAGTGGTTGGTATTAGGTGTCGATCCCAGCGATTTTCTGAGACTTTGTTCTCAATCTTGGCTAAGAGGCTATGGGGTATCTCTGATCCTTTATGCGGCATGAAGGGATATCGTCTTTCAAGGCTGAGAAGTGTTGATAGTTTGCACACTTACCCGTCGATTGGGACGGAGTTAGTCATTCGGGCTGTTCGATCTGGCTGGAACATAAAACAGATTCCTGTAAGCACTCGTGACAGAAAAGACCAATCAAGGTTTGGTGTAGGTGTTTGCGCAAACGTGGTGATTTTGCGAGCTATGCTGTTGGGGCTCTTTCGTGCGAAAGAATTTTCCATTGAGAACTAAGAGGGGCTATTAGCCTTAATTACTATGGCAAACGTATTAGTTACTGGCGCTACAGGATTGTTGGGAAGTGTATTGGTGCCTTTGCTCAAAGAACGTGGCCATAAGGTCACAAGATTAGGTCACAGTCACGTGGCTGATATCAACGTCGACCTAGTCAGCTATGAACAAGCAACGCGCGCGCTCGACCAAGTTCGCCCAGAAATCATCATTAACTTGACGGCTCTGGCGGATGTCGACCGTTGCGAGACTCATCCACAAGTAGCTTATTTACTAAATGTGAAGCCGGTTGAAAACATGTGTAGCTGGATGCGGACAGTGGGCGTTAGTTGTCATTTGATCCAGATTTCTTCGGATCAGCTTTATGATGGTGTAGGGCCTCATTCGGAGGATAAAGTGACTATTCGTAATCACTATGCAATGTCGAAGCTCGCGGGTGAATTCGTTGCGGGAACGGTCAGTAGTACCATTCTTAGAACTAATTTTGTCGGCCGAAGTTTACGGGAAGGTCGCACCAGCTTAACCGACTGGCTATATAGTGCTATGCAACGTGCGGAATCGATCAATGTGTTTGATGATGTGAAGTTTAGCCCTCTTGCCATAGGTACTCTTTGCGATTGCATAGAGCGCTGTATCGTCAAACGACCGCGGGGTGTTTTTAATCTTGGCTCGCGCGATGGCATGAGTAAGGCTGATTTTGCTTTCGCCTTTGCGGATGCGATCGGCCTGTCAACGACCAAATTAGTTCGAAACAGTTCTAGTGCCGCTAGGGCTTTGGCAGCGCGTCGGCCAACCGATATGCGCATGCAGTGTGAGAGGTTTGAAGAATACATGAAAATTAAATTGCCACGGTTGTTAGACGAAATACAGATTCTGGCAGATGACTATATTTAAGTTATGTACTCGTTATTAATTTTTTTTACCAATTTTTATGTAGAAAACTATCGCTGGATTATGTGTTGCCAACCGTAGATGTGTCAGGTTTAGCAAAGGAAACTAAGGGCTTTGCATTCAGCACTAATTGAATTTAGATAAACGGCTTTCAATGTCCCGAATAAAAAAGAATGTTATGGAATCGTGCAATATGCCTCAAAAAAAGTTTCAAAGAAAAGATATTCTAGGAATAGCATTCGAGCCGTGGGAAACAGAATTAGTTATGTCTGTTAATTGCCATATTACAAATTTAATCAATGAATGCAATGCAGCAGTATTCATTGCAGACACATACCAAAGAATTGAAAGAGGAGCAAAAGATAAGTTAAATCGTCTCAAGCTAAAATATGATTCTAAAGTATTTGATTCAAATGACGGTTTGCAAGAATGGCAAAATGAATATAATCCAGAAATTGACTATGAAACCGATTTGAGGAAGTGGTTTCAGAAAAATAGAATAACAGTATCCTCAAGAGTTTTAGAAAAATCTGATCATATCTTTTCTTGTTTTGAAAGATCTCCGTTTTATAAGCCGATGACAGATAGGCAAAAAGCAGCAATCTTATACTTCTATATTCAAAAAGTCGAGCGATGCTTGAATGAATTTAAGCCAACAATTGTCTGGACAATTGAGCGGAACTACTTAGTAAAAAATATTTTCTATGCGCTTTGTAAATCACGCTCAATCGCGATGCTCACACTAGTTCACTCACGATTAAAAGACAAATGGTTTTTTTCTCAAGAGTTTGTTGCTTATGCTGAACACAGTGAAACCGCAGAAGATTTGTCGCGTAATGTTTCTATCTATGATCACACTCGATTCCATCATAATAATGAGATCTCCACAGATGCATCCCTATGTATTCAGGGCTGGAGGGAAAGATTTCATGATGATGCTACTTTGTATCACGGCGCAACACAAATTCAGTCCGAATTAATAAAAAAAGAGAAAAACAATAGATTTTTGCGAATCATTATTAGTAGCAAAAATACTTTCTTAGCGCTGCTGCGATTATGGAGAAGCGAATTTTTTTATGTAAGTAATTTTCAAAAAAAAGCTTTTTATAAACATGTATGTTGGCGCGTGAGTCTTTATTACATTAATCAGTTATATCGAAAATCTTTATACAGCATATGTGGGTACCCATATAAAATTAAGACTGTCCCTACTGTGCCCTTCTTTTATTATCCGCTCCATTATCGACCAGAAAGCAGCACTCTTACATTGGGAAGGGGGCTAAGCGACGAATTGGCAATTGCGAATATTCTCCCATTTTTGCCCCATGGAACTGTTCTTGCGATTAAAGAAAATCCGCTGATGATTGAGGACCGTCCAAGAAGCTTCTACCGAGATTTATTAAAGGACTCACGGATTGTGCTGGTCGATCCATTAGTTTCTTCTCAGCAAATGATCCTAGAGTGTTTGGGTGTTATATCAGTTTCAGGAACCGCATTGCTTGAAGCTAAACTCATGGATAAGCCTGCGCACGCTATAGGCAAGCCGGAGTTCTTTAGATGTCTAGATTCGCAAGGTATCGATATGATCGAATCTTTCCTAGTTGGTTGTTTAAATAACTCTTTGAATACTTCTTCCTTAAAAGCAGAGCGATATGTGCATAGTGTTTTTTCAAATGGGTGCTCACTTGATTTAGGTTGGGATGTTCTTAAGGAAGATAACCTTCCAAAAGCTACGTATGTAATTGCTGATATGCTTGTGAAAAATTTTAATAATTTAGAGGTTCACCTTAGAGACGAGCAGTGTTGACTTTTAACCTTATTTCACGAGCTTAAATAACATCTTTTCTAAGGAATTGTTGTCTTAATGAAAAACTACTCCAAGCGCACTCAGACGCTCGTCACCAGTGGCGATGGCTTCCATTGCTCGCATCTGAGCGAGCACTTTTTGTACGACTATCATGATGTCATCTGCCTCGATAATTTCTTCATCAGTTCCAAAGACATCATCGTCCAGGCGCTGAATGGTGAGCTCTTTATGCTCAATGGCGACTGCACCCAAACTCCCTGTTCTAGATCAAAGGAATTTTTTTCATGTGTGGGCTGATTGGGACGATTGGGCTTTCTAAAAGCAATTTATTAGATTTGAAGGCTATTGTGCATCGTGGACCAGATGCCTCTGATACATGGGTGTCGCCGGACTCTGAGTTGCCAGTTGAGCTTGGTCATGCACGACTCTCAATTTTGGATCTTTCTGAAAATGGTAAACAGCCATTTTTATCTAAGGAAGGAAGATATGTATTCGTTTTCAATGGCGAGATATATAACTTTATTGAGCTACGTAAAAGACTAGAGCAAGTTGGACATCAGTTTTTAACTCAAACTGATACGGAGGTATTTCTTCGTGGTTTGATCGAAGAGGGACCATTATTTCAATTGCGTTGTAATGGTATGTGGGCATTTTGTCTGTGGGATCGTGAAACGAAAACTGCACTGTTTGGGCGCGATCGCTTCGGAAAAAAACCATTATTTTATTCCGAATTAGGTTCTGGAAAACTTGTTTTTGCTTCAGAAATGAAGGCTATTTATCCGTTTTTAACTTCAATCGAACCAAGTGAAAAAGTAAGTTTTTATTTGCAACATCTTTTTGATTACGAGAGCACTGAAGATTGTGTCATAAAGGGAATAAATCGACTGCCCCCCGGTCATTATGCCCATTTTAAGAATGGTAAGATGATTGTAAGGCGTTGGTGGAACACGCTTGATCACCTAGAGCAACCATCACTGCGTTACGAAAATCAAGTTGAAAGATGGCGAGAGCTTTTCCTTGATGCCGTAAAGATTCGTATGCGCGCAGACGTTCGGATAGGTACAGCCTTGAGTGGCGGGCTTGATTCCAGTGCTACATTTTCTGCAATGGCGTATTTGGTCAATCAAGCTGGAATTCATGAGAGAGAGGCGAATGATTGGCAGCATGGTTTCTGTGCTCATTACCCAGATAGTGATTTGGATGAAGCGCACTGGGCGCAAATAGTTACCGATCAAATTGGTGTGCCACTTCAAAAAGTAGAAGTTAATCCAGTGGGGGGTAATTGGTCTGTGTTGGACGCGTTGTATCAGGTTGAAGATCCATACCTGACATTGGCAACTCCAATGCTTGAAACTTATAGAGCAATTTCAAAAGCAGGAATCAAAGTGACGCTTGATGGACATGGAGCAGATGAGTTGTTTAGTGGTTATGGTCATTTGGAATATGCTTTTAAAGACGCAAATAGCAATCAAGCGAGAGAGCTAAATGCCATCATCCAAAGCCTGGCGACTGGTAAATTGCATATTTCGAATACAAACTTATATGGAAAAAAACTTAAGCAACAAATCATCTCTGTGCTTAGGTCTAATTTAAGATATCCTAGAAATATATTTAAAGCCTTTCTTAATAAAACCGACTGGGAATACATATACTACAAGCTTCAATTTGAGGATCAAACCGATCCGAGATTTAAGAGCTTTGATTCTCTTACTAAGTCTCTGTATGAAATATTCCACATCACTATTCTTCCAACATTGTTAAGAAATTATGATCGCTATTCGATGGCTAGTGGTGTCGAAATTAGAATGCCGTTTATGGATTACCGCCTTGTTACTTACACCTTTTCTTTGCCTTGGACGAGCAAAGTGGGTGGAGGTTTCACGAAGCGTATCATGCGGGATGCATTAAAGGATATTCTTCCAGAGGAAATTCGATGTCGTAGAGATAAGATTGGATGGAATGCACCGCTGCATGAGTGGCTGCGCGGCCCGCTAAAGTCTGAAATCGAAAAGTCTCTTGGCATTGATCGGTTGCCACGTAACATTCAAGTGGCTTGGAAGCAGCTTCAAGATAATCCAAATGCGAATTTTACGGATGGCCAGAAGGTTTGGGATATGTTGATGCCTTTGCTTTGGAAGAGGGCAATCTTCTCAGCGGCTGGATGAGTTTATGACACAGACACCTGTCGCGTACATCGTCTTCAATCGCCCGCAGCATACAGAAAAGTCATTTGCAGTTTTGCGAGAGCAGCAGCCTTCAAAGCTTTTCATCATTGCCGATGGACCTCGCGTGGGGCATCTAACTGATATTGAGCGCTGTGCTGCTGTGCGCGAAATCGTTTCAAATGTAGATTGGCCGTGCGAGGTATATCGTAAATATGCCGATAGTAATCTGGGCTTAAAAAACAATGTAAGTCAAGGGTTAGATTGGGTATTTAATCAGGTTGAGCGCGCGATTGTATTGGAAGATGACTGCGTTGCGCATCCTGATTTCTTTCGGTTTTGCGATGAGTTGCTCGAGCGCTATGCAGACGATGAGCGTGTGTCAGTAGTTACTGGCAATAATTTCCAAAACGGTCAGCAGCGCGGTGAAGCGTCTTACTACTTTTCGAAGTATAACCATTGCTGGGGTTGGGCATCCTGGCGACGCGCCTGGCACCACTATCAGGGCAACCTACCTTTCTGGCCTGACTGGTCAAGGTCAGATGATTGGCGCCAGAAGACGCCGGATGCCATTGAGCGACGTTATTGGAGCAAGATTTTTGAGCGCGTTCATGCGGGGCAGATAGATTCTTGGGCGTACCCCTGGACTGCTAGCGTCTGGCACTACGGTGGCTTAACCGCAACGCCGAATGTTAACCTAGTGAGTAACATCGGTTTCGGCCCAGATTCAACACATACAGGTTATGCTGATAGTCCACAAGCTGAAATGGCTACAAGCTCTATTGGTAAGGGCAACTTGCAACATCCAACTGCTATTATTCAAGATTTGGCGGCAGATCGTTATAATTTTGATCATACGTTTTGCGGTAAAAATTTACGTTTTCCGAGAGTGCTCTATTTTTTGCTTCGACGCTTGTTAGGGGGGGCATATCGCTATGCAAAAAAAAGGTTATTTTGAATTGAGGGATGTGGACTCGCGCACCTATGAGAATTCTAAATTACCAATATGGCTTAAAAAAATTCTTTCAGACTATTCGCGTGATGCTGCCATTCTTGACTATGGTTGTGGGTTTGGGCAAACATTACGGGCACTTAGGTCTGAAGGATTTTCTAATTTGTATGGTTTAGATATCGACACAAAAGCGATAGATTTTTCCCGGCGGGATGGTTTTTTTATTTACGATGTAAATAATCATACGGACAACACGATAGATTTTCTAGATGGGAGGAAGTTTGATATTTGCATTATGAGTCATGTTCTAGAACATTTCCCAAAAGACCAGATAATATCTAGGCTAACAAATATTTTTGATTTGCTTGCATCTGAAGGAAAGTTAATTTTGATGGTGCCGAATGCACAATCGAATACTGGCTCGTATTGGCGATGGGAAGATTTTACGCATGAATGGTTATTCACCAGTGGGAGTATCAAGTATGTTTTATTGGCGGCTGGTTTCAAAACTATAGAGTTTGTTGACAGGGATGGCACTGAAGGGCTTAGTTTTCTGCGGAAATCTATTAAGAAAATTTTTCTATTTTTTTATAAAAAAAATCGTTTATTCTGGAATAGAATAACATCTAGTGCATATCACAAGCAAAGCCCTGATATTTATTCTTATGAGATTAAGGTTGTTGCACAAAAGTGACGTTCGTCATTAATCGTTTTGCTCGGAGGGTCTTTGCTTTATTCCGATTTTTAGTATTTATTGTTTTAGATAAAGTCGCCATTATTGCCGCGCGCGATCAAATTCATTCGTTGGTTCTTGTTCGCCTTGATAATATTGGAGACTTTATTCTTTGGTTGCCGTCAGCAGAAAAGCTATGCTCTCTTTATTCGGTCAATGAAAAACCAATTCTTGTCTGTAATCAGACTTGCTCTGAGTTGGCTCTGGCCACAAACTTGTTTTCAGATGTTATCGGTGTCGATCTTGTACGTCTAGGGCGTGATCTCAAATACCGCTTTCGAACGCTGCGCCGAATTGCAAACTTAGGTGCGTCATTTGCCATTCAGCCAACTTATTCACGAGTTTTTCTGACGGGTGATTCTATTGTTCGTGCAAGCGGAGCGAAGTTACGGATCGGCTTTGATGGTGATCTGGGTAATATATGTCGTTGGCAAAAATGGATTTCGGATCGCTGGTACACCAAGCTTGTTTCCGCTTCTGCAATGCCTATGATGGAATTAGATCGAAATGCGGAATTCCTTCGTAATCTAGGTTTTGGTGATGGTAATGCTGTGTCGCCTGCGCTTCCAAAGTTGGTTGAGTTGCCCGCTGACAAAAAGTTTGCTGATGATTATTTTGTTGTATTTCCAGGAGCCTCTTCGCCTACAAGAATGTGGCCGGTTGAGTCGTTTGCGAAGATTGCGAGACAAATAGTTGATGAATATGGCTTTGTTCCAGTTATATGTGGCGGTGAGATGGAGGAGGAATTGGCTGGTCGACTTCTTCGTCAGATCGGTGACGAGCGTGGCAAAAATTATGCGGGTAAGACCTCGCTTCCCGAATTAGCTGAAATGATGAGAAACGCGCGACTTGTTGTCTCGAATGAAACGTCTGCAATTCATATCTCCGCCGCTGTGTCCACACCTTCGGTTTGTATTCTGGGTGGTGGCCACTACGGCCGTTTCATCCCCTATTCAGAGAAGATTTCAGGCGCAAAGCCGATTCCTGTGATAAAAAAAATGGACTGTTTCGGCTGTAACTGGTGCTGTTGTTACACTAATGAATCTTCACGGCCCTATCCGTGTATTGAGGGTATTTCGATAGAGCAGGTGATGTGTGCTGTTAATTTGGTTTTAAAACAAATACCTATCAGTAACAATACAAGTGCTTAAATTGGTTCTTCTTAATTTTGACGGCGTCATCAGGCAAGATTGGAGCGCAACCTACCCGATCTGGGCTTACCCATTTAGACATCTGTCATCTGCATGACAACCTCAGCTTTTGTGCGGAAGATGGCAGAGGTGTAGTATCAAGTGTTGTAAGGCTCAATAACAAAAAACTAATCTGAATTGAATCCTTTGAACGAAATTATCTGTCTCAACGAACGCTACAGCACGACCCGGCGTGTGCGAAAGGCTGCGCCTGAGATAGCACTTACAAAAATCAAGGCCGAACAAAAGCTAGAAGATAAGTTTGAAACTGTTTTGTTCTTGCCTCAAGGTAAAGGTCGGCAGGGTGAGGGTGGTTTGCGCACACAAGGCTATTTCAAGAAGAGCGAAACTGATAAGCCCCTCATCACTGTCGTTACCGTAGTTTTTAACGGTGAGGCGCACCTTGAAGAAACTATCCTGAGCGTCATCAATCAAACCCACGATAATGTTGAATACATTATTGTTGATGGTGGTTCGACAGATGCGACTATGGATATTATTCGAAAAAACGAAGATTTCATTGATTATTGGGTTAGCGAAAAGGATACGGGTATTTATGATGCTATGAACAAGGGGATTGATCTAGCAACAGGTATTTGGATAAATTTCATGAATTGCGGAGACTTGCTGTTAACAATGCCCATAAATGATATGAAATACTGTTTGAATTTAGTTTATGGTGAGGTTGTTACGAGCAATGGAAAAAAAATATCAATAAGCAAAAATGTCAAATACAGTGATTTCAAAAAGGGCATGGTAGTTTGCCATCAAGCATGTTTTTATAAAACTAAAAAAGCTAAAGACATAAGATATGACAAAAACTATAAATTAGCTGCAGACCAAAAATTTACAGCACAATTTTTTAAGCTTGGCGGAACTTTTTTTTGCAACAGGGTATTGGCTTTATATGACTTAAACGGAATTTCAACGCGTAATCACTTCAAGATATTGAAAGAGAAATTACGGCTAAATAAAGAGAATAGATTTTCATTATTATGGCCAGTAATAAGTTATCTTGTAACAAAAGGATTGGTAATTAGAGATAGAATTAAAAAATGAAAGAGAAATATGATTTAATTTTTGTTACTCATTTGCCAGCATTCTATAAAGTAAATTTATACAATGAAATTTGTAAATCAAAAAAAATTTTTGTAATTTTTATATCATCAAAAACTGAATTTAAGCGAAGTAATGACTTTACAACTATAGAGAAAGCTAATTTCCCATATAAGACTTTATCAGAAGGTTTTTTAGAGAAACGTTCAATATTTAAAAATATACTAAGATTAGAAAATATATATAGAAAAATTGAAGCTAAAGAGATAATTTTACCGGGCTGGGATTTAATTGAATCTTGGTATTTAATCTTTAGAACTTTTAAATATAAAAATGCATTAGTTGTAGAGTCCACAATTCATGAGAGTAAAATAACAGGTTTAAAAGGCCTTATAAAAAAATTATTTCTATTTAGAATTAATAAAGTATATGCTGCGGGCAAGTCCCATTTTGACTTGATAAAAAATCTTAATTATCAAGGTGAAATTGTAGTGACGAACGGCGTTGGCTTGATTAATAAAAATAATGCAGAAAAAAGAAAAAAACACGGTGTGCTTAAAAATTTAATATATGTGGGTAGACTTTCATCTGAAAAAAACCTGGCAGAAGTTATAGCAATTATTAATGAGTATAGTTGGTTACAATTAAACATCTATGGCACAGGCCCTGACGAGGCTATTCTAAAATCTAAAAGTAAGCAAAACATTTACTTTCATGGTGAAATTCCTAACTCTGAATTGCCCAAAATACTCGCATTAAATGATTATCTAATTCTGCCTAGCAAAGCAGAACCATGGGGCCTCGTTATCGATGAGTCATTAAATTTTGGAACGCCAGTTTTGGTTTCAAGTGCTTGTGGAGGGAGGCAGCTAGTAAAACCGGGATATAATGGCTATGTTTTTGATATCTTAAATTTTAGAAGTGAATTTATTAGTTTTATAGAAAATTACAATCAATTGTATTTACCTCCCTGCCATAGTTTTTTGGAGCAAACCGATCAGGTGTCAGCTTTCTAATGATTCTTCGTTATATAAAAAATTTCCCGATTTTAATTCTGATATTTTTCATTATTTCTTTTCAATCTTTTTTATTCACAAAATTTATTTCATATGCTTGTGGACTTCTATCAATTATATTAATGTTTGATTATGCAAAATTCAATAATAATTTAGACAGAAGTTCTTATATTTTTTATCTATTAGTCCCGTTTATTTTTTTATCCTTATTTTTTTCTGATATTGATATCAATTTATATCAAGGTCTCGCTTCGACTTTAAATTTCATATTTATGATTTCAATAATGGGAATATCTATCAAATATCTTAAAAGACATCAGTTATTTATTTCTTTTGGCTTAATTTATTCGAGATTAATGCTTTTGATTTGTATAATAGGTTTTTTTCAGTTAGCTGGTTTTGTTGATTTTGACCAAGCGCGAAATTATGTGACTACTGGGCATAATTTAGTCGATTCAAATCATAAAAGAATGACAAGTATCATGTATGAGCCAGCTGCTTTAAGTTACTTTTTGGGCTTTGCTATCTTTGCAGCATTTTATTTAAAAAAATTTAATTATTTAATTGTTTTTATACTGAGTATAATTGCTTCGCAGTCATTATATGGCATAATTTTTCTATTATTATTTATTAGCTATATCGTATTTTTTTATAAAAGTATTGTCATTAATAAATATTTTTTAATGGCTTTTTTTATATCTTTTTTACTGGTTATTTTCTTACCAAGCTTTCAGGCCTTTATTCAGATTCTCTCGGATCGAATTGTAAATGCAAAATTTGGTGATTATCGTTTAATGGCGCCTACTTTGGCACTAGGGCAGTCGCTCGAAAGTATCAGGAGTATCTTGTTTGGTAGTGGAGTTGGTCAAGTTCCTATTGTGTTAAATGATTTCCAATTGCCTGAGCATCCAAATACAACCCATTGGTTGATCTCTGATTTGGTTGCTGAGATAGGTTTGCTGGGTACAGCTGGATATCTTTTATTTTTCATTTTGATGGCTGGGCGAAATAGAGAGGCATTATTTTTTGTGATTTCAATCTTGTTGATTGGATTCGGTTGGAGAAGTACGATTGTGATTTTGTTGTCTATTATGGTGCTTTTTATAAGGCGGATTCAAATACCAAGTGCAATAAAGATCAATCGGTAGAGGCGGCGTAGAATGTTTGGCATCATGGTCGCTTTAACCGCCAAGTTGAAGATGTCCAATGTACAAAAATCCGAAGAAGAGTTGACTGTGACTGAGAGCCGACCGAACCGCGGACCTGGAAAGCGGTTGGGATTTAAATCGCCTACGCAGTATTTCATGCTTCGTTAGAACGTTTTGCAGTTCGTACTTTAACCCGCCATATATCAACTATCTAAAAAATTTGGTATCTAGCTTTGAAAAGACAAGAGCTCACTATTCATGCGACCAATATTAATGGCTTAGGAGCTGTTCAGCTTCTGCATTCCTTATTACCATCTCTTTTGTCACGTTCTGAAGTCAGAATATCGGAAATATGGGTGCCTAATGGCGGTTCGTTAATAGATAACATTGATGCTAACAATGATGCAGTCATTAAGCGATACCAACGATCTTTACCTAATGCGTTATCCCGTATTTTGGAATGTACGCTCTTTGCGTACCGCTTTGATAGACACTTACCTATTCTCGTGCTGGGTGATTTGCCACTTCGTTGTCTTTGCCGACAGGCCTTATTTGTTCAAACATCACACATCGTACCGCCAAGAAGTATTTTCACATGGCTGAAACGCTTCAAATATGCAATTTCAAGATCGATATTTCGCTTTAACTCCAAATATGTTGATGCGTTTATTGTTCAGACCGAAGTTATGCGAACCGCTCTGGAGGCTGCATATCCTAGCATTAAAGGTCTTATCCACGTCATTCCGCAACCAGTTCCAAATTGGTTGTTGTCTTCAGGATTGAAACGAAATTGTAGGGTCTCAGGTGCCGATATTGATTTAAATCTTATTTATCCAGCTGCAGGCTATTCCCATAAAAATCATCGGCTACTTTCGAAGGTAGACCCTGACTCTAACTGGCCAATAGAAAAACTTCAGATTACTTTGGATCAACTCTCTAGCCCTGCACCAAATTTACCTTGGCTGCTTTGTCGAGGATTTCTTTCACCAGAAGAAATGGTTGAAGCATATTCGCAGGTGGATGCGCTTTTGTTTCTATCCAAAGAAGAGAGCTACGGATTTCCCTTGGTTGAGGCAATGTATGTTGGGTTGCCGATTATCTGTCCGGATCTGCCTTATGCGCATTTCTTGTGCGGGGATGAGGCAATCTACTTTGATCCTGATAGCATTGAGTCACTTAAGGCCGCAATAGCATTGCTGAAATTACGCTTTGAAAAGGGGTGGTGGCCTAACTGGGATGAACGGATGAAAAGCATCCCGAAAGATTGGGATACTGTCGCCCAGCGAATGCTGCAGATTGCGGCGGGTCAGAATTTGCAAGATTAAAGAATTACATTGTTCCTATGAAAATCTCCGTTATCACAGTGACCCAAAACTGCGCACGAGTTTTAAAGAGCTGTCTTGATTCAGTTGCAGCGCAATCACAAGCGTGTGTTGAGCATGTGGTGATTGATGGTGCCAGCATCGATGGGACTTTGGAACTATTGCAGGCGCATCGTTCGCATTTAGCTGAACTGGTCACTGAGCCAGACGCCGGTATCTATGATGCTATGAATAAAGGTATTGCATATGCTAGCGGCGATATCATCGGGTTTTTGAACTCAGATGATTTTTATGCTCATGATCGAGTTCTGGAATCTGTTGCGAAGTATTTTTCCGAAGATCCGATGTTGGATGCTTGTTATTCGGATCTGATGTATGTTGATAAATTGGATACATCACGCACCGTTCGGTATTGGCAGTCGAATCCCTTTGTGGCTGGTTCTTTTTCTCGCGGCTGGTGTCCACCGCACCCCACGTTTTTTGTTCGGGGCTCTGTGTATGAACGTTTTGGTGGTTTTGATTTAAGTTATCGCATCGCTGCGGACGTGGAGTTGATGGTGAGATTTTTAGAGGTTCATAAGCTTCGTGTGAAATATGTACCGGATGTTTGGGTCAAGATGCGCATGGGGGGTACAACAAATAAGAATTGGCGAAATATATGGATTCAAAATCAGGAAGTTTTGCGTGCATTAAAAAGCCACGGGCTCTCTGCGAACCCCTTGAATTTTTTTTCGTATAAGGTGTGGTCGCGTGGCTTGCAGTTTTTACGGAGGCCCGCTGAATGACGACGATACTTGTTACCGGTGCTTCGGGCTTTGTTGGCCAGGCATTATGTTCCACCCTGGTAGCGCGGGGCCAAATGGTTCGCGCCGCAGTACGATCTGCGGATTCAATGCCGTCGGCTGATGGCTTGGATGTCGTGGCAGTTGGCGAGGCGGGTGCGCAGACGAATTGGTCGACAGCCTTGGCGGGGGTGGATTGCGTTATTCATTGTGCGGCGCGGGCGCATGTGATACATGAGACCGAGGCAGATGCGCGGGCAGTTTATCGCGCAGTGAATGTGTCTGGCACACAGCGCCTGGCGGAGCAGGCAGCGGCGTTGGGTGTGCGTCGATTGGTATTTTTGAGTTCGATTGGTGTATTAGGGATTCATACAAACGGCCTAGAGCCCTTTTTTGTTTCTGACGCTCCAAAGCCCGTTGAGGATTACGCGATTTCCAAATGGGAAGCTGAGCAGGCCTTGTGGGCGGTGTCGGCGCAAATGGGTTTGGAGGTGGTGGTGGTACGTCCGCCCCTGGTCTATGGGCCGCAGGTGAAGGGTAATTTGCTGCGCCTGCTGGGTTGGGTGGCGCGCGGTGTTCCGCAGCCGTTTGCGGCAGTGCATAATCAGCGCTCGCTGGTGGGGCTGTCGAATCTGGTGGATCTGTTGCTACGTTGCGCCGAGCATCCTGCCGCCGCAGGTCAAACGTTTTTGGCCTCGGATGGCCAGGATCTTTCCACTCCGCAATTAATTCGGCTGATGGCCGAGGGCATGAACCGACGGGCGCGATTACTGCCAGTGCCGATGGCGCTGCTGCAAGCGGCTGCATCACTACTTGGCAAGCGCAGCGAAATTGACCGTTTGGTGGGTTCGCTGCAGGTGGATAGCGGGCATACCCAAGCGCAATTGGGTTGGACCCCGCCCATATCGGTGGAAGACGGCATGCGGGAAATGGCGAGATGGTATGCAGGTTTGCAGGATACTCGGACTTGATGACTCGTTCGATTGACATTTTAACTTCTTTTTTTGGCTTGTTGTTGGGCGCGCCGGTGCTTGCCATACTATTTATCATTGGTTGGTTCGACACGCGTGCGCCACTATTTCGCCAGGAGCGTGTGGGGCGGCATCAAGAGCCGTTTGTGTTGTTAAAGTTTCGTACAATGCGCCAGGATACCGAGTCGGTGGCGACGCATTTAGCGGATGCTTCAGCAGTCACTCCATTTGGCGGGTTTTTGCGCCGGACCAAGCTCGATGAACTGCCGCAGCTTTGGAATGTCTTGCGTGGTGAGATGAGCTTAGTGGGCCCTCGCCCATGCTTATTCAATCAGGAGGAGCTTATTGCCGAGCGCGCAGCCCGCTGTGTGTTTAATGCGCGACCCGGGATTACTGGCTTGGCGCAGGTACAGGGTATTGATATGTCCACACCCGAGTTACTGGCGCGTACCGATGCCGAAATGCTTGCGTCGCTGGGTTTGCGGAATTACTTCCGGTATATTTTCTTGACGCTTATTGGTAAAGGGGCTGGAGATCGAGTTCGCGGCAGAAAGACTAAGATTTAATCTACCAAACAATAAATGAATAAGATCAAAACCACTCTAATGATGACCGTTTGCGATTGTTGCATTCGTACTCCTGCCACAATGGTATTGTTGCAGGATAGATTTGTAGTGGTGGTAGTGAACAATCTTTCGATGGTATCTGCAGAGTCGCTGAAAAGAGTTGCCCAACTGGCTGGTCATACCCCTAGGTTTATTGATGATTACATCCAAGATCGTGCGCTATTTGGTTGGTCTGCCAAGCGCCACCTTGTCAAGATGATGCGTGATATTTGGCCTTGGCAGTGTCAGAACTCGGATGATTATCATGGGTGATGTCATCATGCGTACCTTCAGCTGTTGGGCCAAACCTGTGTTGGCGCTGCCCCGCTCTGTCAAGCGCTTTTTGGTACTGGCTCTTGATTCTGGGCTATGTATTCTGGCGGTGTGGTTAGCGTTTTACTTGCGCTTAGAAAAGTTTGTGTCCCTCACTGGCCCGGTCCTTTGGGCAGTGCTGGGCTCGGTGGTGCTGGCTTTACCTATTTTTGTGTTGGCTGGCTTGTACAGGACCATCTTCCGTTACAACGGTTTGCACGCCATGATGGCAGTGGGTCGCGCTATGCTGATGTATAGCCTGTTGTTTACCGCGGTGTTTACCTTTTACGGCGTAGAGGGCGTGCCACGCTCGGTGGGCTTGGTTCAACCCATTGTGCTGTTTTTGCTAGTGGGGGCATCGCGTGCGACTTCTCGGGTGTGGTTAGGTGGTTTGTACAACCAACAGATACGCAAAGCGGGTTTGCCTCAAGCGCTGATTTATGGGGCGGGCAATGCTGGCAGGCAATTGGCATCAGCCATGGCCAATAGCCCCGATATTCGAGTGGTGGGTTTTTTAGACGATGATGATCGCCTGCATGGCCATGTGCTTAATGGCTTGCCAATACACAACCCGGTGGATTTGGCCGAACTGCTCAACAGTTCGGCCATTACCGATGTCCTGCTGGCCTTGCCTAGTGTGTCCCGCCAGCGGCGCAACGACATCCTTAACACCCTTAAGCCCCACAAGGTGGCGGTACGCACTCTGCCGGGCCTGAGCGACATTGCTACCGGCAAGATAAGCCTAAGCGATGTGCGCGAGCTAGATATCGACGACCTTCTAGGTCGCGAGTCGGTGAAGCCTAACGGGCTGTTGTTAAACGCCAATACCCGTGGCAAAAGGGTGTTGGTGACGGGGGCGGGTGGCAGCATTGGCAGCGAGCTGTGTCGCCAAATTCTTAAAACTAAGCCCCAGCAACTGCTACTGGTTGAGATGAGCGAATTTGCGCTATACCAAATTCACCAAGAGCTGGTGGATTTGCTAGCTGAAGGCTTGGGCGATAGTAGGTCAATTCAAGACACCGCCCATGTCAATCCCGATTTTGAGCCCTACAAGAATTTACAACTCGCTGGGGTTGAGGTGGTGCCGCTGCTAGCATCGGCCTGCAACGAGGTGCGCATGCACGAAATTATGGACACCTGGAAGCCGCACACGGTATACCACGCAGCCGCATACAAACATGTTCCCCTTGTAGAGCATAACCCAGCTGAGGGTCTGCGCAATAATGTGTGGGGCACCCGCGTTTGCGCCGAGGCCGCGATGCGCAACAACGTGCGTAACTTTGTGCTGGTGAGTACCGACAAAGCAGTACGCCCCACAAACATCATGGGCGCCACCAAACGATTGGCCGAAATGGTACTGCAAGCCCTGGTCGAGCAAAACCCAGAGGTAACCAGTAAAGGCGGCCGAGCGCGCACCGCTCGCACCACGTTTTCCATGGTGCGCTTTGGCAACGTGTTGGGTTCCAGTGGTTCAGTGGTGCCGTTGTTCCGCGAGCAGATCAAAAACGGTGGTCCCATTACCCTCACGCACGCAGACATTACACGCTACTTTATGACTATCCCCGAAGCGGCTGAGCTGGTGATTCAAGCCGGCGCCATGGGGCAAGGCGGCGATGTATTTGTGTTGGATATGGGCCAGCCCGTTAAAATCATGGACCTGGCTCGTCGCATAGTGGAGTTGTCGGGGTTGACAGTGCGCGACGAGCTTACCCCTAATGGCGATATCGAGCTAGCCGTGACCGGCCTGCGCCCCGGTGAAAAACTCTATGAAGAGCTGATGATAGGTGACAACCCTAAACCCACTCAGCACCCGCGCATCATGAAGGCGGATGAGCAGTTCTTACCTTGGCCCGCCCTAGAACAAAAGCTCAATACCCTCAGCATTGCCATGAACGCCAACGATGTACCCGTGATTCGCGCCCTGCTAAAAGACCTTGTTAGCGGCTATCAACCATCTGGTGAGGTGGTGGACTGGGTGCACCTAGCAATGAAGCGCGACTCAGCCGCTAAAAAATAGCGCTTGCGAGGGTATACAGCTCGGTTTTTTGAAACTAATTCAATTGCAGTCTTCAGAAAGTTGGGGTTGCTGTAAAAATAAGCCGCATTGATTTGGATGCTGCGGCACCCAGTCAATTTTTTAGCTAATGGATCGCAACACCTTGGTTTGCAACGTTGGTTAAAAATACGCGGCGATTAATGCTCACTACTCAATAAGGGTAAAACTTCCATGCTGCTGAGCGGAAAGTCGGTCTTGGTAATTTCTTAACTGGCGTATCTATGACCCTTGCCATTTTCATAAACCGTCACCGCTCTGCTCTGCTC
>JACCDH010043894.1_pt1 | contig 36786 bp, 32 predicted proteins | sample 7442481 | NCBI WGS metagenome assembly JACCDH01 (sample SAMN15323433, study PRJNA562643) | freshwater metagenome | isolation source: river surface water | place: USA:Blue River Watershed | collected 2017-08-15 | reverse complement strand
GATTTCAGCTTGAGTTGTGGCAACTTCAGCAGTATTGCCAGTTGCATCGGCAATCGCAGTTTCTGTTGCAAGGGTTGTAACAGCCGGGTTCTCAACTACAGGGCTTGCTACTTCAACGTTTACAACTGCGACTGGCTCTGTAGTTACAGCTTCAACAGCCACATTTTCAACAACCGCTACAGTTTCAACAGTCACGCTTTCAACAACAGCGCCTTCTGCAACTTCAGCAGTGTCTGCTTTTGCTTTCTGCCGACTACGGGCACGAGGTTTAGCTTCTTGCACTTCAGCAGTTGCTGCCGCTTCAACTTGGATTGGTTGCTCTACCATAGTTTCAGCGCTAGTCACAGTAACTACATCATCGGTCACAATCGGTAAATCCAATTGTTGTTCGGTAGATTCAACGGTTGACTCTGGGTAACGCGCATCAACGGCTTCAGCGCCTTCAGCTTGTTGCTGTTCCTTCTTACGCTTTTGACCAGCAGCGCGCAAATGACGTGGAGAACGACGCGAGCGACTGCGATTTTCGTTACTGTCTTTCTCTGCATCTTCTTGCGTATCTGCATCTGTAGCGACAGCAGGCTCAGCTGATTCTGCAGTCACATCAACAGTTGCTTCCTGCGCAGCCACAACTGACGCCTGAGTTGCTACTGGCGAAGTGCTCATTTCTTCAGCCGTTGGTGCAGAAACTGGTGCAGAGTCAGCAACAACATGAGCAACCACTTCAGCGGCAACTGGCGCTACCACAACTGATTGTTCAGAGACCACAGCTTCTGGCACTACTACACTGGCATCAAGTTGCTTTTCCACACGAACAGATTTACGCATATTGCGACGTTGACGACGTTCAGCAACCTTACTTGAACTTGGCACTTCATCATCATGTTCATCCAATACCACTTTCGGCGCTTTTTCGGCTTGTGGTTTCTTCTGTTCAGGACGGTTGGCTTTGTCAGTGCGATTGTCTAAACGAGAGTCTTGCTCAGTGCGATTGTCCGCTTTATTGTCATTGCGGCCAGGGCGCTGATTGCGTTCTTTATCTTGGCGTGGCTGACGGTTGTCTTCACGAGCCGCTTGTTGTGGCTTGTCTTCACCTTCAGGACGACGTTGTTGTTGATTGCGACCATTGCGGCGATTTTTGTTATCGCGGTTGTCACGATTCTCGCGTGGGTTGCGTTTGGGTGTTTGATCGGTTTTTTCTTCGGCCGCCGGCGTTGCTGGTGCAAACAAGCCTTTGAAGAAATTACCTATGGCTGCAAACAAGCTAGGCTGAGCAGCTTCTTTTGCTACAGGCGCAACCGGCTTCGCTACTGGTGCTGGCGGTGGCGTATCCATCGCGACAGTTGGCGAAATTGCTGGTTTCTCTTTTACTGCATCAGAAACTGGGTGATACAGATTACTCGTGATTGCCGGCGCTTTTACTAAGTTGTAGCTGGCTTCTTCAATTTCTTCATCCAAACGAATGCGCGTCACTTCATAGTGTGGCGTTTCAAAATGTTCATTTGGAATGATGTAGATATGGATCCCTTGACGGCTTTCAATACGGCGGATCGATTCACGCTTTTCATTCATCAAATAAGTCGCAACGCTAATTGGCACTTGCGCATGAATTTGACTGGTATTGTCTTTAATCGCTTCTTCTTCGATTAAACGTAAGATAGACAGGGCAGAAGATTCGGTACTGCGAATGGTGCCGCGACCATGACAGCGTGGACACACATGAGTCGCTGACTCGCCCAGTGAAGGACGCAGACGCTGACGTGACATCTCTAACAAACCAAAGCGCGAAATTCTGCCGATTTGTACGCGTGCACGGTCTTGTTTCACCGCTTCTTTCAAGCGGTTTTCAACTTCACGTTGATGACGCACTGGCGTCATATCGATGAAGTCGATCACAATCAAACCACCTAAGTCGCGCAGGCGCAATTGGCGGGCAATCTCATCAGCCGCTTCTAAGTTGGTGTTAAACGCGGTTTCTTCAATATCGCCGCCTTTAGTGGCTTTTGACGAGTTGATATCAATCGCAGTCAAGGCCTCGGTCGAGTCGATAACAATAGAACCACCACTTGGCAAACGCACTTCACGGCGGAACGCTGATTCAATCTGCGTTTCGATTTGGAAATGCATAAACAGCGGGGTCTCGCCTTGGTACATTTTCACTCGGTGAGCGAAATCAGGGCGGAACTGTTGGATATACAGTTTTGCTTCTTCGAAAATGCGTGGATTATCAATTAAAATTTCGCCAACATCACGACGTAAATAATCGCGAATTGCACGGAATACCACGTTACTTTCTTGGTGAATTAAGAATGGCGCAGGACGATTTTGGGCGTGCGTGGTAATCGCAGACCAATGCTTCATCAGTGCTTTTAAGTCGTAATCTAATTCTTCGTATGATTTGCCAACACCTGCGGTGCGAACAATCAAGCCCATGCCTGTTGGCATTTCTAATTGGCCTAACGAATCTTTTAATTCTTGACGTTCGTCCCCTTCAATGCGACGCGAAATACCGCCTGCACGTGGGTTGTTTGGCATCAATACTAAATACGAACCCGCCAAAGAAATATAAGTGGTTAAGGCTGCGCCTTTTTGACCACGTTCTTCTTTGTCGATTTGCACAATAACTTCAGTGCCTTCTTTGATCGCTTCTTTAATATTTGGGCGACCATCGAAGTTGTAACCAGCGGGGAAGTATTCTTTGGAGATTTCTTTTAAAGGAAGGAAGCCGTGACGTTCAGCGCCATAGTCGACAAATGCAGCTTCGAGGCTAGGTTCAACCCGAGTAATTTTGCCTTTGTAGATGTTCGCTTTTTTTTGTTCGTGCCCAGGGCTCTCAATATCTAAATCGTACAGTTTCTGGCCATCGACCAGCGCAACGCGGATTTCTTCTTCCTGCGTCGCATTAATTAACATTCTTTTCATTGTGTCTGACTCGTCCGTTCAGCCACAACAACAGCGCGCCTAACAAGTGCGTGTCAGATGTTGTCAAACATATAAAAATGCAGTCTCCCGACTGGAATGCTTGAATAAAACCAATTGTTATTAGTCGTTTATTAATTTATCAATGAGGCGGATTGTAACCCCTGCCACAATTGCTAAAAATCTGAATCACATCGCTCTTAGCGCTGCGTTATAGCTTTTTTACATTCTATTTTTGCTTCAATCACTGGACATTGTGTTGTGCTGTTTTGCGGTAATAAATTACGCAACATTACCGCGAGCAAGTGGCGTTTGTGTCGTTTCAAGCCCCATGATTTGTTTAAATTAACTGACAAATCATCTTAAGTTGTCGCCTGACCGATGCCTCACGCTGTCTCTTACGTGTTTTAAGCGCCCTAATGGCCGTTTTGGCACTATTAGCCGAGCGATTATCCCATTAATCTGTTATTATGCGCAACTTAAATGTTAAGAAAGATGAGCGATAGCCCCGCATGACTGAAGAAATAAAAACCCCAGTGCAATTTATTGATGTAGATGCAGATTTTGCAGGTCAACGCATCGACAATTTTTTGCTTGCTCGGTTAAAAGGTGTGCCTAAAAGTGTGATCTATCGGGTACTTCGAAAAGGTGAAGTCCGGGTCAATAAAGGCCGAATTAAGCCTGAATACAAACTGCAAGCCGGGGATCAGGTGCGGGTGCCTCCGATGGTTGTGAGTGCAGAGAAAGATCCTGTCTCAACCAGTTTGTCACAAGTGAAGAATTTAGAATCCTTTATCTTGTTCGAAGACAATGACTTAATTGTTCTCAATAAACCAACCGGCATGGCAGTTCATGGTGGTTCCGGTTTAAATTTTGGCGTCATTGAAGCCCTGCGTGCGCTGCGACCTACCGCCAAGCATCTGGAACTGGTGCATCGACTCGACCGTGATACTTCAGGATGTTTGTTAATTGCCAAAAAACGTTCTGTGCTCACCCATTTGCATGAACAATTACGGGTAAAGACAGTAGAAAAGAAATACTGGGCATTAGTTGCAGGCAGTTGGGATGGTAAAATTAAGAAAGTCACCGAGCCTTTGAAAAAGAACACTTTGCAAAGCGGCGAACGCATTGTGCGAGTGGATGAAAAAGAAGGGAAACCGTCAGAAACTCGCTTCAAAGTATTACAACGCTATGAGGAAGGCACTTTGGTGGAAGCTTTCCCGGTGACTGGTCGTACCCATCAAATCCGTGTGCATACGGCTTGTAAAGGTCATCCAATTGCTTGTGATGATAAATATGGGGATAACGAGTTCACCAGTCAGATGAATAGTTTGGGCTTAAATCGACTGTTTTTGCATGCCAAGACCTTAACTTTTGATCATCCGATCACAGGCGAGCGTTTCACTTATGAAGCCCCTTTAGATCAAGCATTGACCCGTATTTTGACCAAATTAAAGCGAAAGTAAGATGAGTTTGCGTGATATTCAGTTAGTTATTTTCGATTGGGACGGCACAGTCATGGACTCAATCGGTAAAATTGTCGTGTCATTGCAACAAGCAGCTTTGCGCGTCAACATGCCTGTTCCGTCTGCGCATCATGCCAAGCAAATTATCGGCTTAAGTTTAGATCCTGCCTTTAAACAGTTATTTCCGCAAAGTACTCAAGCCGAGCGGGATGAATTGTCTGAACATTACAAAGATGTGTATTTAAATCATGATCAAACGCCAACTCCGCTTTTTCCTGATGCCCATGAGCTTTTTTCAGAATTGAATGCCCATGGCTATTTGCTATCAGTGGCAACAGGGAAGGCTCGTCGCGGTTTAGATCGCATGATGAGTGAGACAAATACAGCCCATTATTTTAAAAGCAGTCGTTGCTCCGATGAAGCGCATTCAAAACCGCACCCAGATATGTTGCAGCAATTATTAGCGCATCATCAATTAGAACCGCATCAAGCAGTGATGATAGGGGATACGGTGCATGATTTAGCCATGGCCCAGGCGATTGATATGCCCAGAATTGGCATTACTCACGGAGTGCATGGTGCTGCAGAATTGATGCGGCATCAACCGATTGCTGTGGTCGATTCTTTAAGAGCGCTGAAAGAGTTTTTAACGGCTCGTTAGCGTGAGTATTTAACGGAAGCAAGCGGGGTTTTTGCTTGCTTCTATCTAGATCGACGCTTGTAATTCTAGGACATTCAATCTTAGGGGTTTTGCAGTAAATCACAGCCAAATGTCTTCAACATGGCGTGTAGTTTGATAAGTGGCAGTCCAATTAAACTGTTTGGATCTTCCCCTTCAAGTTTTTCAAACAGCGTAATGCCTAAACCTTCACTTTTGAAACTGCCTGCACAATTAAGCGGTTGTTCGCGTGCAATATAAGTGTGAATTTCGGCGGCTGTTAAAGCACGAAAATGTACAACAAAAGGTTCTAAACAGACTTTTGCTTGCTTTGATTGGGCATCTACCACCGCAAGGCCAGTTAAAAAGGTGACAGCATTACCGCTAAAGCTACTCAATTGGGTGAACGCATTCTCGACGGTGTGGGGTTTTCCTAAAATTTGCCCATTAAAAACCGCCACTTGATCTGAGCCAATCACTAAACCGCTCGATAATGTGTCGGCGATAGCGCGAGCTTTTGCTTCAGCCAAACGCAGGACTAAATCGCTTGGAGATTCGCCAGCTAGGGGAGTTTCGTCCACTTCCGGTTTTGCTGTTTGAAAATTGGGGGTTAGTTTTTCTAACAAGGCTTTTCGGTAGATAGATGTGGATGCTAAATAAAGAGGAACAGACATAATTTCGCCTTTTTACTAGATGAGTATCAGAAGAATGCCGCACTATACTGTTTTTCTGTTGATTTTGCGCGCGAAAAGTTAACAAAAGTCATACGAACCCTTTGACAGCGCGGGCTGCGATCTATATGATGCGCGCCTTATGCAAAAAGTAAAAATTCCAATCACTATCGATCCGGTACGCACAGCCCAAAAACGGCTGAGCTTTGACGGGATTGTACCACTGAACACTTTGACGCGTTTTTGCGAGTCATTGCAAAGTGCTGATGGTGATGTGGCTGTTGTCATTCACTGCGGAAACGATGAACAAGGCTTAGTCTACATCGAAGGACAAGCTGCGTGTGTCGTCAATGTATGCTGTGAGCGTTGTGGTGATGTCATGTCACTACCGGTTGACTGCAGTTTTGCATATACCCCGGTAAGAGGGGACGATTCGGCTCACGATGATATTCCGGAACGCTACGACGTGATCGAGAAAGACGAACACGGCGAAGTTAACTTGAGGCAATTGGTTGAGGACGAATTAATTCTGGCGCTGCCGCTATTTCCGATGCATGATGAAGGTCTGTGTGACTCAAACAAAGTGCAAATGACTTGGGGCGAAATTGAGCCAGAACCAGAAAAACCGAATCCATTTGCAATATTGCAAGAATTGAAGAAAAAGTGAATTTAGGAGACTAACCATGGCTGTACAACAGAACAAAAAATCTCGCGCTCGTCGCGACATGCGTCGTTCACACGATGCGCTGACTGGCCCAACTCTGTCAGTTGACGCAACTTCTGGTGAGACTCACCGTCGTCACCACATCACTGCTGATGGTTTCTACAAAGGTCGTAAAGTTAAATAAGTTCTGGTGCACCCAGTGCAAGCCAGTAGACTTAAAATAGCTTTAGATATGATGGGGGGCGATCATGGCCCCCTATCTACTATTCCAGCGGCGATAGAAGCTGTTGTCGAAAATCCCTCTTTAGATTTAATCCTGGTTGGTGATGCTGAAATCATCCAGCAAGGCTTGCTTGATAATGGTCTGCAAGATCATCCGCAACTTTCCATCCAACATGCACCAACTCAAGTTCTGATGGGCGATAAGCCTTCAGTTGCATTACGTTCCAAACGTGATTCCTCCATGCGTATTGCCTTGGATTTGGTGGACCAGCAGCAAGTTGCGGCTTGCGTCAGCGCGGGGAACACCGGTGCTTTGATTGCCATGGCGCATTTTGTTTTGAAAATGCTCAACGGTGTTGAACGCCCTGCACTGATTAGTGCGTTGCCTACCACCGTTGGTCGGCCAGTCTTCATGTTAGATTTGGGCGCTACAGTGAACTGCGATTCCGACACACTTTTCCAATTTGCCGTGATGGGCGCAGTGATGGCGGAAGAGGTGGAAGGGATCCATCGGCCTAAGGTTGCTTTGCTCAACATGGGTGAAGAGGAAATCAAAGGTTCAGATCAAATCAAACGCACTTCTTTATTACTGTCGGAATGTAGCGATATTAATTATATCGGCTACATCGAAGGCAATGATATTTTCTCAGGCAAAGCCGATGTGATTGTTTGTGACGGCTTTGTTGGCAATGTCGCGTTAAAAACCTGCGAAGGCGTTGCCAAACTCATTATTAAACGCTTCGAACATGCCTTAAAAAACAGCATGTCAGCGCATTTATTCGGCTGGATGATTAAACCACTGTTAAAAAGTATTGGAACTGGGGTGAACCCCGACCACTATAACGGTGCAAGTCTGATAGGATTGCGCGGAATTGTTGTTAAAAGTCATGGAAATGCAACGAAAGAAGCATTTTTAAGTGCCATCCGACAAGCAGTGCGTGAGGTTGAACGCCAAGTGCCTGCCAAAATTAAAGATCGGTTGGAACACGTATTAATCGAAAAAGCGTAGGTCCTCATGTATTCACGCATTATTGGTACTGGAAGTTATTTTCCAGAGCAAATTCGTACAAATTCAGATTTAGAAAGCATGGTCGAGACCACTGATGAGTGGATCATAGAACGCACCGGGATCCGTGAACGTCGGATCATTGGTGAGCACGAAACTGTGGCGACCATGAGCACGCAAGCAGCGCTTAAAGCCATAGAAGCTGCAGGGATTGATAAAAATACCATCGACATGATTGTGCTTGGGACAACCAGCGGTTCACGCGCTTTGCCAAGCTCAGCCTGTGAAGTGCAACGTGAATTAGATATCCCCAATATCCCTGCCTTTGACATCTCAGCGGCCTGTGCTGGTTTTTGTTATGCCTTAAGCATCGCCGATCAGTACATCAAAAGTGGTGCGGCAAAACGCGTCTTGGTGATTGGCGCAGACTGTTTATCGCAATTAGTCAGTCCTGAAGATCGCAGTATGGTGATCCTGTTTGGTGATGCTGCGGGTGCTGTATTACTCGAAGCTTCTGAAGAGCCAGGGATTTTATCAACGCATATCCATGCTGATGGTAAATATTCAGAGTTGCTCTATGTGGATAACCCGCGTCGTGGCAATGAAGCTTCGGTCCATGAAAGCTGGGGCGTGATGAAAGGCAATGATGTCTTTAAAGTTGCTGTGACTAAGCTTTCTGAAGTCGTTGAGCAAACTTTAGCTGCCAATAACCTAGAAAAATCGCAAATCGACTGGTTAGTGCCGCATCAAGCAAACTTACGTATTATTTCAGCGGTAGCACGCAAATTAGATATGTCGATGGAGCAAGTGGTTATTAACTTAGATAAGTATGGCAATACCTCCGCCGCAACGGTGCCTACAGCATTGGATGAAGCGATTCGCGATGGTCGGATCAAGCGCGGTCAAACGTTATTGTTAGAAGCTTTTGGTGGTGGTTTTGCTTGGGCTTCTGCGCTCGTGCGCTATTAATATCAAGACGTTGAGTTTACCTAGAATTAAGTTTAAAAATTCATGACGTTGGAATAAAAATGACACAAAAATTTGCTTTAGTATTTCCCGGTCAAGGTTCGCAATCGGTCGGAATGTTAGCCGATTTATATGCTGAATATGCCATTGTTCGTGACACTTTTGCTGAAAGTTCTGCCGCTTTAGGCTACGACTTATGGCATTTAGTGGCCAATGGTCCAGAAGCCGATTTGAACGAAACTCATCGCACGCAACCTGCCTTGTTAACCGCTTCAGTCGCCATATGGCGCTTGTGGTGTGCGCAGGGCGGCGCTCAGCCTGCCTTCTTGGCTGGCCATTCTTTAGGTGAATATTCAGCGTTAGTGTGTGCGGGTGTTTTAACGCTCGCTGATGCGGTGAAATTGGTCGAAAAACGCGGTCAATATATGCAAACAGCCGTTCCTGCAGGGACGGGCGCGATGTCTGCAATTATCGGTTTGGATGATGCACTGATTGCCAAAGCCTGTGAAGAAGCGGCGCAAGGTGAAGTGGTATCGCCAGTCAATTTCAATTCACCAGGTCAAGTTGTAATTGCTGGTAATAAAGCGGCTGTTGAGCGGGCTAATGAATTATGCAAGGCTGCTGGCGCGAAGCGGGCTTTACCACTGCCAGTCAGTGTGCCGTCTCATTGTGCCCTGATGCGCCCAGCGGCAGAGCAATTGGCTGCTGATTTAGCAGCGATGAACTTTGCGAAAGCGCAATTTGCCGTTGTGAATAATGTGGATGTTGCAGTTACTTTTGACGAAGCAGCAATTAAAGATGCACTTGTGCGTCAGCTCTATAGCCCAGTGCGCTGGACTGAAACCATCGAATGGTTGGCAAGCCAAGGCGTCACTGACGTTGTCGAAATTGGTGCTGGTAAAGTTTTAAATGGCTTAATCAAGCGGATTAACCGCGATTTAGTTGTTAGTTCTGTGAATGATATGGCTTCGCTGACCGCTGCAGTGACAGCACAATAAGGATTTTTATGACCTCGTTTATTTCTCTTGAAGGTAAAGTTGCATTAGTCACTGGCGCAAGTCGTGGGATTGGTCGTGCGATTGCAGAACAGCTTGCTGCATTAGGTGCCAAAGTGATTGGCACGGCAACCACCGAAAAAGGTGCAGCGGCTATTGCTGATTATTTAGGCCAAGGTCAAGGCTTGGTGCTGGATGTCGCCAGTGCTGAATCGATTGAACAATGCTTAGAAACCATTAAATCAAATTTTGGTGATATTGATATTTTAGTGAATAATGCCGGCATCACTCGCGATAATCTGTTAATGCGGATGAAAGATGAAGAGTGGTTTGACATTATGCAAACCAACTTAACGTCAGTGTTCCGGATGAGCAAAGCTGTGATGCGAACCATGATGAAAAAACGCTTTGGCCGCATTATTACCATCGGTTCTGTCGTGGGTTCTATGGGTAATGCAGGGCAAACGAACTATGCTGCGGCAAAAGCAGGTGTGTTAGGTTTTACAAAATCTCTTGCGAAAGAAGTAGCTTCTCGTGGTATAACTGTCAACGCAGTTGCTCCTGGCTTTATCGATACCGATATGACCAAAGAGTTATCTGATGAACAAAAAGAAGCGATCTTTAGTCAGGTGCCAGCGAATCGACTGGGACAACCTGAAGAAATTGCGGCGACAGTAGCTTTCTTGGCATCTAACCAAGCAGCGTATATTACCGGTGAAACGATTCATGTTAACGGTGGCATGTACATGGTGTAATCATCAGGTTTGACCAGCATGAAATGCTGAAGGCATTGCTTGCATCAAACCGCTTGAAACACTAAACTAGCCGCCAGCCAAAAAATTGCACGAATTGTTGCGATTTATATGAGAAAAAGGAAGAAAAGATGAGCAACATCGAAGAACGCGTTAAGAAAATTATTATTGAACAATTGGGCGTTAAAGAAGAAGACGTGAAAAACGAAGCTTCTTTCGTTGACGATTTAGGCGCTGATTCATTAGACACTGTTGAATTAGTTATGGCGCTTGAAGAAGAATTCGACACTGAAATTCCAGATGAAGAAGCAGAGAAGATCACTACTGTTCAATCTGCCATCGATTACATCAAAGCACACGCTGAGTAAGCTTGTTGCTAATCGCGATGCGCTTTGCGCGATGCGCGATGCAAACGGGTAGCGCAGGCTACCCGTTTTCATTTGTACAGGGCTAAAGCCTTACACCAAATAGACACTATGTTGCGGAGGATAGCGTGGCAAAACGTCGGGTAGTTGTTACTGGATTGGGGATGCTTACACCGCTGGGCAATGACGTTGCGTCAACCTGGCAAGGCTTACAGCAAGCCAAAAGTGGCATTGATTTCATCACGCATTTTGACACAGAAGCCTACGGCACTAAATTTGCTGGTTTGGTTAAAAATTTCGATGTAGAAAGTTTTTTCCCAGCCAAAGAAGCTCGCAAGATGGATTTATTTATCCAATATGGGATTGCAGCGGGTATTCAAGCATTTCGTGACTCAGGCCTTGAAGTCACTGAACAAAATGCTGGCCGGATTGGCGCAGCCATCGGCTCTGGCATCGGTGGTTTAGGTCTGATTGAAGAGAACCACGCTAAATTACTAGCCAGTGGTCCAAGAAAGTTATCGCCATTTTTCGTGCCTTCAACCATCATCAATATGATTGCAGGTCATCTTTCGATCATGTTAGGCCTGCAAGGTCCAAACATCAGTATTGTCACAGCTTGTACGACAGGGGTGCACAATATAGGTCATGCTGCCCGAATGATTGCTTATGGCGATGCTGATGCCATGTTGGCCGGTGGTGCTGAGAAAGCGTCAACCCATTTGGGTATGGGCGGTTTTGGCGCGGCAAGAGCATTATCAACCCGCAACGATGCGCCACAACAAGCGAGTCGTCCTTGGGACAAAGACCGTGATGGTTTTGTGCTCGGTGATGGTGCTGGGGTTGTCATGCTGGAAGAGTATGAACACGCCAAAGCGCGCGGCGCAAAAATCTATGCCGAACTGGTCGGGTTTGGTATGAGTGGTGATGCTTACCACATGACCTCACCGCCAGAAAATGGCCGCGGTGCAGCATCGGCGATGGCGAATGCGCTTCGTGATGCGGGTGTTACACCGGAGCAAGTGCGTTATATCAACGCGCATGGCACTTCAACCCCAGCCGGTGATATTGCCGAAACTCAAGCAATTAAGTCAGTATTTGGCCAAAATCCACAAGATTTAATGGTAAGTTCGAGCAAATCGATGATTGGTCACTTATTGGGTGCAGCAGGTTCGGTCGAGTCAATTATCACGGTGTTATCTTTGGTGGACCAAGTAGTTACGCCAACCATTAACCTTGATAACCCGGATGAAGGTTGTGATTTGGACTATGTGCCGCACGAAGCCCGTCAAGTGCAAATGGAATACGCGCTCTGTAATTCATTTGGTTTTGGTGGCACCAACGGTTCGATTTTGTTTAGAAAAATCGACTAAAACCCAACCATTCTTTTGAGAAAAGGCTGCATTGCAGCCTTTTTACTTTTAAACTTCGAATTAATTCAGGCATACTCTTTTTTTTATGCAAAAGGCACCTGCAATTGAGCCAACCAACCGTTTTTGACCGCAACTTTCAGTTTGGTGATGGCGTCTTCACCACAATTAAAGTGCAAGAAGGGACTTTGCAATTGTGGGCGCTGCATTGGCAACGTCTAGTGCATTCCTGTCAGCGGTTAGGCATCAATTTACCCTCAGAAGACGAGGTTTTTTCTAAGGCCCAAGGTGCCATTTCTGCCCAAGAACAAGTGCTGAAAATTGTGGTGTCCCGTGGGCATGGCGGCCGCGGATATAGTACGAAGGGGATTGTCGGGGCAGATGTTTATGTGACAACCAGTCCGATGCCTGTATTCCCGTGGCTGACCCAAGGGATCTCGCTCGGGGTTGCGCAAATGAAATTGGGTATTCAGCCCCTGTTAGCTGGGATCAAACATTGCAGCCGTCTTGAAACGGTATTGTTGAAAACAGAAGTGGAGCAAAGCGACTTTGATGATTTAGTCGTGACCGACACAGACGGCTGTATTATCGAATGTGCAGCAGCCAATCTATTTTTTCTGCTGGATGATAAATGGCATACACCGAGCTTACATCGTGCTGGCGTCAATGGGGTCATGCGTCAACATATTTTGAGCCAGGTCGACGTGATTGAAGGTGATTTTTCGATCAATTCGTTAGCTAAAGCATCAGCAATTTTAACTTGTAATGCGCTCACTGGGGTTGTGCCTGTGCGAAGTTTCCAAGGAAAAAAACTCGATACTTCCGCCGTATTCGATTTAAAATCAGCCTTGTAGTTTTTTGATAAAGAACAATAACAATGAAAAAAATTCTTTTAGTTTTATTCAGTTTAGGCTTGGTGTCCGCATTTGGGATCCGTAATGCCGCGCAACAATTTTTGCAAATGCCGCTGGCAATCCAAGGCCCATATTTTGAAATAAAATCTGGCGACTCGCTGCGTGGTCTATGTGCGAAATGGCAAACCGAGCAGCTTCTCACTGAGGTTGATTGCCAACTTCTGAAAATCATGAGCGTGTTAAAGCCTGAACTTCGGCAAATCAAAGCGGGGGTCTATGCGGTGTCACCGCAACCTTTGCATCAACTACTGGCGCAATTTCGTAGTGGCAAGGTTGCTCAGTTCAGTTTGACTTTGCGTGAAGGGTTAACGCTAAAACAAAACCTTGAGAGCCTTCGTGAAGCGCCTTTTTTAAAAAATGATATTGTCGATGAAGCGCAACTGGCACAGCTTTGGCAATGGCCGTCGAATTGGGGTAGTGTACCGGTCAATAGCGAAGGCTTAGTGTTACCTGAAACTTATTTCTATACAGCTTACACCCCCTTGAGCGTTATTTTAAAACGAGCTCATCAATCGCTGCTCAAAGAAATCGATACGCTTTGGCAGCAACGTGATACGGATTTACCGCTTAAAACTCCTTATGAATTATTGATTTTGGCCTCAATCGTGGAAAAAGAAACCGGTCATCTGCCGGAAAAACCATTGATAAGTTCAGTGTTCGTCAACCGGTTACGCTTAGGAATGCGCTTGCAAACTGATCCGACGGTGATTTATGGCTTAGGTGATCGCTATCACGGCGATATTACCCGTGCGCATTTACGCGATCCGCACCTTTATAATACTTATGTGCATGCAGGATTACCGCCGGGGCCGATTGCATTGGTGACTCGTTCTTCGTTGCAGGCCGCAGCAAAACCGCAGCTGAGTGATAAATTATTTTTCGTAGCGAAAGGCGACGGAACTCATCAGTTTTCCGCGAATTATCAGCAGCATAATCAAGCGGTGCAACAATATATTTTTGGGAAAAAACCATGACTATCGGCCGTTTTATCGTGATTGAGGGTTTGGAAGGCGCTGGAAAATCCACTGCGATTGCTACTGTATTAACTTGGCTACAACAGCAAGGCAAAACTGTTGTGCAAACCCGAGAGCCTGGCGGCACCCCTTTAGCCGAGCAGATCCGAACCTTGGTCAAAGCCGTCCGCGACGAAGCGATTGCTCCAGAAACTGAGTTATTGCTGATGTATGCAGCGCGCAGTCAATTATTGGCGAACGTCATTCGTCCAGCCTTAGCGCAGGGCGACTGGGTGTTGGCGGACAGGCATGATTTATCTTCTCGAGCTTATCAAGGCGGTGGCCGCCAGATTGATTCGGCAGTTATCGACCAAATTCGTGCTGTCGTCGTGAAAGAAACCACGCCGGATCTCACGCTTTACTTAGATATTGATCCTGTCATTGGCCTTAAACGCGCGCAAGCACGTGGTGAGTTAGACAGAATTGAGCAAGAGCAACTGGCGTTTTTCCAACGAACTCGGGCACGCTATTTAGAGATCGCAAAGACAGATCCAACCATCGTAGTGATTGATGCCAGTCAGCCGCTCGATCAGGTGCAGCACGACCTGTGCAACACCTTAGCAACATGGTTTCAAGCATGATGCTGCCCCCATGGTTGGCGCCTATTTATCAGCAACTTGTGCAGCTCGCTTGGCAACAACAGCTGCATCATGCATTGTTATTTTGCGGTCCCCAAGGTGTGGGGAAGCAGTTATTGGCTGAACAAGTGGCTCATTTTTTAATGTGCCAGCAGCCAGTGGCCACCGAGGCATGCGGCATCTGTAAAAGTTGTTTGTTGTTCAAAGCAGGACATCACCCAGATTTGCATCGGGTGACAGTGGAGAACAGCATAGGCGTTGATCAAATTCGCGATATCAGTCAATTTATGCAAGGTGCGCCGCAACAGGGCGGGGCTCGGGTCGTGTTATTGCCCTCCGCAGATAAAATGACCGAAGCGGCAGCGAATGCGCTGTTAAAAACCTTGGAAGAACCGGGTCAAAATAGTTTTTTGGTATTACAAACGGCGCATGATGATTTGTTATTACCCACCATCATTAGTCGCTGCCAGCGCTGGTTTGTTTCTCCTCAGCTCAATGCGCAAACACAACAATGGCTGCAACAACAGTCGACCACAGCGGTTCCTGCGTACTTATTAGATTATTGCTCTGGCGCGCCGCTAAAAGCGCTCACGCTTCTGCAAACAGGGCAGGTTCAGACGATTGAGTCGCTATTAAGTGCTATGCAACAGTTTCTGGCCGATGGTAAAGATGTGTTGGCTTTAGTGAAAAAGCTTGAATCTGAACCTGAAATCACGCAACTATTAGGCTGGTTTATCCGGCAATATTGTTATCAGCATCAACATCCAAATGAAATGGCGCTGTTGCAACGTTATATGCAATGGTGTCGTGACGAACAGAGTATTTTGGGGCAAAATAAACACTTGGCGCTAACAAGCTTCATGTTAGACTTTTATAAATTGCTGCATTGAGCGGATCACGATGGAAGAAATCACACTCGATTTTTTAGATTCTAAAGAACTGTACTTAGCCTACATGCCTTTCTTCAAGCAAGGTGGTCTGTTTGTCAGAACCAGTCGGCAGTATAAAATGGGGCAATCTTTAGCTTTGCAAGTGACGTTGCCTGATGCCTTAGAGTCGATCTCCGTTTCTGGTAAAGTCGCATGGGTCACTCCTCCTGGCGCCCAAAATAGCGGTCCAACTGGCATTGGCATTGCCTTTATCGATGATAAGCAGCAGCTACGCGCCAAAATTGAGAAGTTATTGAGTGGTAGTCAAGATTCACTTGAAATGACGCACACTATCTAAGAAAAATCGGAGTTTTTTGTTGTTTATTGATTCCCATTGCCATCTCGATAGACTGGAGCTTGCCAAACTTGGCCTAGATCTGCCGCAGGTGCTCGACGCGGCTTCAGCTGCGCAAGTTCACCATATGTTATGTGTCGCGGTCAGTCTCGATGAATTTCAAGCCATGGCTGATTTGGTTGCCCCATATTCCCAAGTGTCAATTTCCTGTGGTGAACATCCACTGCACCAACAAGAATCATTTGATGAAGCCCGTTTATTACAGCTCGCAGCGGCACAAAATGTCGTGGCAGTCGGTGAAACAGGCCTCGATTATTTTTACAGTCCAGACAATAAAACCACACAGCAGCGTGCCTTTATTAGCCACATTGCGGTGGCTCGCCAACTCAATAAACCATTGATTGTGCATACGCGGGAAGCAAGAGCCGATACGATTAGCCTGCTGACGGGCGAAAAGGCTGATGAATGTGGCGGAGTTTTGCATTGTTTCACCGAAGATTGGGAAACTGCCAAAGCCGCGCTCGATTTAGGTTTTTATATTTCTTTCTCCGGCATTATGACCTTTCGAAATGCCGACTCTTTGCGTGACGTGGTCAAAAAAGTTCCGCTGGACCGTTTGTTAATTGAAACCGATTCACCTTATCTAGCGCCAGTTCCTTATCGCGGGAAGACCAACCAACCCGCGTATGTGGCGGCAGTTGCTGCTGCGGTTGCTGAATTAAAACAGCTATCCATCGAAGCATTGGCCACACAAACCAGTGATAACTTCCGTCGTTTATTTCCGCTAGCACGTTGCTAAGCCATTTTTTGCTCGCGAATATCCAAACGGCTTTGCAACCAGGCTGAATTTTAGAGTGCCACAAAAAAGTAGCCCAGAACCAATCTGCATTGTTCTGGGCTTAGGGGAATGGCTCAAAAATTGAGCCGTGCGCTACTTGCGTCACATCGGGGAGTTACCAAGGACATGAGTTCAGTGTAGCCAATTGCTTAAAATTTGCTCGCGATGCCCCAGCAATCTCTTCATTCTATCCCTGTAATTTTTTAGTAAACCTTGTAATATTTGTGCACAAGTTATCCCAAAGTTATCCCAAGCTTATTCGAGACCACAGCCCGCTGTTGCGATGAATAAAGGCTTTGCCAATGAATTTAACCAGTTTCGGAACTGGATTTGTTTATATTCTTTGGTTTTCACAAAAGTCTCTTTTAGAGATAAATAATCTAAAAATTTCTCGCTATCACCCTGAGATTTCTATTCTAAGCCTCATGGAATAATGCCATATCAACAGGAGCGAAGGTTTCTTCGGATCAAGCTAATTGTCGACAATGCAACTAAAGTCCTACTTGACCAAGCACAATAATAGGCTTAAATTGCATGTATTCTAAATTTATGTCGACAATCAGATGGCTGTTTTGCATTTAAAAGACCCAGTGACTGCAGCAGATCGTGTGCTTTTAGAGATCCAGCGAGCGATCGTCGAAGGCGACATTGCAGCGGGCAGCAAAATTTCTGAGCCTGAACTGGCCAAACGCTTTGATTTAAGTCGCGCGCCTTTACGTGAAGCCCTTGCTCGGCTTGAACGTTGCCATTTGATTGAGCGCATTCCGAATGCTGGGGCGCGGGTGGTGAAGTTATCGGTGCAAGGCCTGATTTCACTTTATCAACTGCGCGAAAACCTAGAGGGCATGGCTTGTCGTTTGGCGGCAACACAAATGACCGATCAAGAAATTGCCGAAGTTCAAGCCTTATTAGATAGCCATTTGTCGACACAACGCGTGCGCGAAGGCGAAAGTTATTACCAAGAAGCCGGCGATGTCGACTTTCATTATCGCGTCATCCAAGGCAGTAAAAATCCATACCTCATCAATATTCTATGTGATGAACTTTATTATTTAGTGCGCATGTATCGCGTGCAAATGGGCATGAATGGCCCGCGCGTCTCTCGGGCTTTTGACGAGCATAAAGCTATTATTAATGCCATTGCGAATCGTGATGGTGAATTGGCGGAATTATTGATGCGCCGACACATCAGCGCATCTCGGATCAACATTGAAAAAAATCTTTTAACGAAGGGGAATTAACATGGGTCACTCAGCAGGCGCCTTATTACGTCAGGCCATTGTCGAACATGCACCATTACAATTGGTCGGCACCATTAATGCGTATACGGCATTGATGGCAGAGCGGGTCGGGCACAAGGCTTTGTATTTATCAGGTGCTGGCGTAGCCAATGCCTCTTTTGGCTTACCCGATCTTGGCATGACGTCTTTAAATGATGTCTGTGAAGATATCCGTCGTATCACAGGAGCAACCTCGTTGCCTTTACTGGTTGATGCAGATACGGGTTGGGGTGGGGCTTTTAACATTGCTCGGACAGTGAAAGAAATGACGCGTGCGGGCGCTGCTGGTTTTCATATTGAAGATCAAGTGATGCAAAAGCGCTGCGGTCATCGCCCAAACAAAGAAATTGTCAGCTTGGAAGAAATGGTCGATCGCGTGAAGGCTTCTGTGGATGCCCGTACTGACGAAAACTTTTTTATCATGGCTCGCACTGATGCGTTACAACAACAGGGCTTACAAGCAGCTATCGAACGGGCGCAAGCTTGTGTTGAGGCGGGTGCTGATGCGATTTTTGCTGAGGCTGTGCATACCCTTGAACAATACCAAGCATTCACGTCCGTGATCAAAGTGCCAGTACTGGCCAATATCACTGAATTTGGTCAAACCCCACTGTACAACAAAGCGGAATTAGCTGCCGTGGGTGTCAAAATGGTGTTGTATCCATTATCAGCATTTCGTGCAATGAACAAAGCCGCATTGAATGTCTACCAATCTATTTTAAGCAATGGCGATCAGAAAGACGTGGTTGACAGCATGCAAACGCGCGCTGAATTGTATGATTTCTTGAATTATCACAGTTATGAGCAAAAGTTAGATTCACTGTTTGCCCAAAATAAAAACAAATAATCATTCGTCAGCCGTCATTAGAACGGCCTAGTTAACAATTACCTCTTACTCGGAGTTTATTATGGCAAATGCAAAAGAATTAACCGGCGCAGGTTTACGCGGTCAAATCGCTGGTAAAACTGCACTTTCAACAGTCGGAAAAACTGGATCAGGCTTAACTTACCGTGGTTATGATGTGAAAGATCTGGCGGCACACTGTGAATTCGAAGAAGTTGCGTATCTTATTTTAAAAGGCGAATTGCCAACCAGCAGCCAATTAGCTGATTACAAAGAAAAATTAACTTCGATGCGGGCATTACCTGCGGCCTTAAAAGAAGTGCTAGAGCGTATTCCGGCTTCAGCGCATCCGATGGATGTAATGCGCACAGGCTGTTCAATGCTGGGGAATTTGGAAACGGAACAATCTTTTGCTGAGCAACAAGATGCAACCGACCGTTTATTGGCTATTTTCCCTGGTTTAATCAACTATTGGTATAACTTTAGCCACAAAGGCATTCGCATCGACGTAGAAACGCCTGCGCAATCGATAGCTGAGCAGTTTTTATGGACACTGCACGGTGAAAAACCGGCTGCCTTGCACGTGCAAGTGATGCAAGCGTCATTAATTTTGTATGCCGAGCATGAATTCAATGCGTCTACCTTCACCGCACGGGTTTGTGCTTCAACCCTGAGCGATATGCATTCTTGCATCACCGGCGCAATTGGTTCATTACGCGGTCCGTTGCATGGCGGTGCCAATGAAGCTGCGATGGAATTGATTGAGAAAATGCACAACCCAGATCATGCCGAAACTGAGCTGTTAGCCATGTTGGCGCGCAAAGACAAGATCATGGGTTTTGGCCATGCGATTTATGCCGAATCCGATCCACGCAATGCCGTCATTAAAGCCTGGTCAGAAAAATTAGCGCAAGCCAATGGCGATACCATGCTGTATGACATTTCTGTGCGTTGCGAAGCGGTGATGTGGCGCGAGAAGAAGCTGTTCTGTAATGCCGACTTCTTCCATGCTTCGGCTTACAACTACATGGGGATCCCAACCAAATTGTTTACGCCAATTTTCGTTTGCAGCCGTTTAACGGGCTGGGCTGCGCATGTGATGGAACAACGGGCTGACAATCGGATCATTCGTCCAAGTGCCGAATATACTGGCGTGGAACCGCGTGAAGTACAACCGATTGCACAGCGTTCTTAAGCGCAACTGATAGCAGCTTAAATTTGTGACCTAGACTGGCTGAATGGCCAGTCTTTCTGATCAACATGTGGACATATCGCTATGAATAGCCAATTTCGTAAACCTTTAGCAGGAACTGCCCTGGATTATTTTGATGCCGAGGCCGCAGTGAATGCCTTAGTGCCTGGCGCTTGGCAGACCTTGCCCTATACCAGCCGCGTGCATGCGGAGAACTTGGTGCGTCGGGCAGATCCAGCGCAATTGAACAATTATTTATTACAACTGATTGAACGCAAACAAGAACTAGATTTCCCATGGTTCCCGGCGCGCGTCGTTTGCCACGATATTTTGGGCCAAACCGCATTAGTCGATTTAGCAGGCTTGCGCGATGCGATTGCGGCCAAAGGTGGCGATCCGGCTAAAGTGAACCCCGTGGTGCCGACACAATTAATCGTTGACCACTCGTTGGCGGTTGAACATGGCGGTTTTGACAAGGACGCGTTTGCGAAAAACCGTGCCATTGAAGATCGCCGCAACGATGACCGTTTCCACTTCATCAATTGGACGAAAAAAGCCTTCAAAAATGTGGATGTCATCCCACCTGGCAATGGCATCATGCACCAAATCAACTTAGAGCGCATGTCACCTGTCATTCATGCCAAAGATGGCGTGGCTTTCCCTGACACCTTAGTCGGCACTGATAGTCATACACCCCATGTGGATGCACTGGGCGTCATTGCGATTGGGGTTGGTGGTTTAGAAGCTGAAAACGTGATGTTAGGACGTGCTTCTTGGATGCGTCTGCCGGATATTATTGGCGTTGAACTGAAAGGCAAAGCGCAGCCCGGTATTCAAGCGACCGATATTGTATTGGCTCTGACTGAGTTTTTACGTAAGCAAAAAGTGGTATCGAGCTATTTAGAATTTTTCGGCGAAGGTGCGGAAAGTTTAAGCTTAGGTGATCGCGCCACTATCTCGAACATGACCCCTGAATATGGTGCTACCGCAGCCATGTTCGCGATTGACCAACAAACCTTAGACTATTTAACACTGACGGGTCGTAGCGCTGAGCAAGTGAAATTGGTCGAAATTTATGCCAAGACTGCTGGGCTCTGGGCTGATAGCTTAAAAACAGCCGAATATCCGCGGGTGTTAGAGTTCGATTTATCCCAAGTGGTCAGAAATATTGCCGGTCCTTCTAACCCGCATGCGCGCGTGGCAACCACGGATTTAGCCGCCAAAGGCATCAGCAAAGCCATCACCACGGAAGCAGGGTTGATGCCAGATGGCGCGGTGATTATCGCGGCAATCACCAGCTGTACCAACACCAGCAACCCACGCAATGTCATCGCTGCAGGGTTATTAGCACGCAATGCCAATAAATTGGGTTTGACGCGTAAACCTTGGGTGAAAAGCTCATTAGCGCCCGGCTCTAAAGCGGTTGAGCTTTATTTGCAAGAAGCCAATTTGTTAACGGAACTGGAACAGCTTGGCTTTGGTATCGTTGGTTTTGCTTGCACCACCTGTAACGGTATGAGCGGTGCGTTAGATCCTGTCATCCAACAAGAAGTAATTTCACGCGATTTATACTCAACGGCAGTGTTGTCAGGCAACCGGAACTTTGATGGTCGCATTCACCCTTATGCCAAACAAGCATTTTTAGCATCGCCGGCGTTAGTGGTTGCATATGCTATCGCAGGCACCATTCGGTTTGATATTGAAAAAGATGCACTGGGTTATGTTGACGGTAAAGCGATTACCCTGAAAGATATTTGGCCAACGGATGCAGAAATTGATGCTGTAGTTGCCGCCAGTGTCAAACCTGAACAATACCGTAAAGTCTATGAGCCGATGTTTGATTTGTCCGTTGATTTCGGCGAAAGCATCAGCCCGCTGTATGATTGGCGGCCAATGAGTACTTACATTCGTCGTCCGCCTTATTGGGAAGGTGCTCTGGCTGCACCGCGCACACTCACTGGCATGTTGCCGCTGGCTGTGCTTGGCGACAACATCACGACGGACCATTTATCACCGTCAAACGCCATTATGCTCGATAGCGCCGCCGGTGAATATCTGGCCAAAATGGGCTTGCCTGAAGAAGACTTTAACTCGTATGCCACCCACCGCGGCGATCACTTAACCGCCCAGCGCGCAACTTTTGCAAACCCCAAACTCATCAATGAAATGGTGGTCGTGGATGGTAAAGTGAAGCAAGGTTCACTCGCACGGATCGAGCCAGAGGGCAAAATCACGCGGATGTGGGAAGCGATTGAAACTTACATGGAACGTAAACAGCCGCTGATCATCATTGCTGGTGCGGATTATGGTCAAGGCTCAAGCCGTGACTGGGCCGCCAAAGGCGTTCGTTTAGCCGGCGTTGAGGCTATCGTTGCAGAAGGCTTTGAACGGATCCACCGCACCAACTTAGTGGGTATGGGCGTGATGCCACTGGAATTCAAAGCTGGCGTGAACCGCCTGACGTTAGGTTTAGACGGCACTGAAGTTTATGATGTGGTGGGTACGCCAACACCACGGGCGACTTTAACTTTGGTGGTTCATCGCAAAAACGGCGAGACCTTAGAAGTGCCAGTGACTTGTCGTTTAGATACCGCTGAAGAGGTTTCAATTTACGCCGCTGGCGGTGTATTGCAACGTTTTGCGCAAGACTTCTTAGAGTCAAACAACGCCTAAGCCACAAAGCGTAAACCGATTGGGTTTTAAAAGCGGGCTTCGGCCCGTTTTTTTCAGCAAAGAGATAAAGAGGAATTTACCATGGCATTTTTACCGCAAATTAAAGTTGCTGCGACCTACATGCGTGGCGGCACAAGTAAGGGCGTGTTTTTTTGCTTAGATGATTTACCAGAACCGGCAAAACAACCCGGTGCTGCCCGCGATGCCCTTTTATTAAGAGTCATTGGTAGCCCAGATCCTTACGCTAAACAAATCGATGGCATGGGCGGGGCCACCTCAAGCACCAGTAAAACCGTGATTTTGGCGAAAAGTCAGCGGGCAGATCATGATGTCGATTATTTGTTTGGCCAAGTGGCTATTGATAAAGCCTTCGTGGATTGGAGCGGCAACTGTGGCAATTTATCTGCGGCAGTGGGGGCTTTTGCCATTAGTAGTGGTTTGGTCGATGCCGATAAAATTGTGCCGAATGGCTTAACAACGGTCCGGATCTGGCAGGCGAATATTGGCAAAACCATTATTGCGCATGTGCCGATGCAGGATGGCGAAGTGTTAGAATCGGGTGATTTTGAGCTTGATGGCGTGACTTTTCCTGCCGCCGAAGTGCAATTGGAATTTTTAGATCCGGCCGCTGATGACGACGGCTCTGGCGGTTCGATGTTTCCAACGGGCAATGTGGTCGACACACTCGAAGTCCCTGGTGTCGGCAGTTTTGCCGCCACTCTGATTAACGCTGGGATCCCGACCATTTTTGTTAATGCCGAAGCAATTGGCTACACCGGCACTGAATTGCAGGATGCTATCAATAGTGATGCTAAAGCGTTGGCGATGTTTGAAACCATTCGCGCTTATGGCGCCGTTAAAATGGGCTTGATTAAGGATGTCAGCGAAGCAGCCGCTCGCCAACATACCCCTAAAATTGCCTTTGTCGCAAAACCTCAAAGTTATGTGGCTTCGAGCGGCAAAATGGTGAATGCAGAAGATATTGATTTGGTCGTCAGAGCCTTATCGATGGGCAAGCTCCATCATGCGATGATGGGCACTGCCGCCGTGGCGATTGGCACCGCAGCAGCGATTCCTGGCACCTTGGTGAGCCTGGCTGCTGGCGGTGTGGAACGGGATGCCGTCAAGTTTGGCCATCCTTCAGGCACTTTACGGGTAGGCGCCAAGGCTGAACAAATCGATGGGCAATGGGTCGTCACCAAAGCCATTATGAGCCGAAGTGCCCGAGTGATCATGGAAGGCTTTGTTCGTGTGCCCGCGGAAACTCTGCAAGATAAATAATGAGCCAACAACACTGTCCAGCCGCAACTTGGCAGTGTTGTCTCTTAGCAGATATTGGATTGAAATTTCCAGCGAATGAAACTCAGCGCATTTCGCGCTGATTTTAACGCGGCAGATTGCAAATTCAGGGAATACTGTTTAGATTGATACCAGAGTAGAAAACCAAATGGATGCACAAGAATGAAAAAATGGTGTTTAGCTGCGCTCTTAGCCGGCAGTTTGTTTCCAGTTCACGCCGCAGATCAAGATTATAAACTTGTCACTGTTGCAGGTTATCTTAACTTCTATCTTTTAAATTTAAATGCCTGCGAGGATTTTCATCCAAGCGTTCGGCAACAAGCTTATGATGCGGAAAAGCTGCTTTATCCATGGTTGGATAAATTAGATGCTAAAACCAAAAGCAGCATGGACACTAGCGTCATCAGCAATATCGTGAAAAAACGTCGTGACGCCTTAAATCAACAGATTAATGATAACGATTTTACCGTCGAACATTGTCAAACAGTCATTAAGTTATTGACTGATGATGGGTTAGACAAAACGTTATTAAAAACTTTGGATTAATGAGGGTGCCTAGGTGCTGCCTAGGCCAAATTATCATGTTAGTTATTCGCCAAATGCAGTTAGTCGATTTGCCGGCTGTTGTGAAGCTGCAAGATCGTTGTTACAGCGATGACTTATTTGAGTCTGCTGAGTTAGTCAAAAGTCGTTTGTTATTGCACCCACAAAGCTGCTGGGTTGCAATGTATAACGATAAACTTTGGGGCTATTTGTTCAGTTATCCTGCCGTACTTGGCAAGATCAATGCGTTAGGCCAACCTTTCGCCACTTATACCGATGCCAATTGCCTCTATTTGCACGATGTCGCTGTCAGTAGTGACGCCCGCGGACAAGGGGTCGGCACGGCTTTGATTGAAAAAGCCTTGGCGTATGCGCATGAGCTTGAATTTGACTTTGTTTCTTTAGTCGCGGTGCAAAAATCCATGCCATTTTGGCAAGAGCAGGGCTTTGCACAAGTTACTGCGTTGTCAGACGATGCAATTGCAGCACTCTCTAGTTATTTGAATCAACAAGCCTGTTATATGGTGAAGCAGTTGGTTCCATCTACCGTCGCTTAACCGTTCCTTCGCTGTCTATGGCGGCTTGATAGTCAAATTGAGTCGCAATTTCCCTGTTTTGACATAAGTTGTTACGGTTTATGTCGTCTTAAAAAAACTAATTTCGCTACACTAGCAAAATTATAACCATAAATATCTTGGGGTTTTCTATGGCATTTGCTTTAAAAGGGTTGTCGTTGTCGTTATTGCTTGCTTTGACCATGGCCGGTTGTTCAAAACCTGTCATAGAACAAGAAGCAGAAATCAAAAAGTTAGATATCATTTCTGCGGATCTGATGACGATGCAATCGAGTGAATTAGCATTAGGGCCGATGATTTCAGGCTCTTTGCAACCGGTGACCAAAGCCGAAATCAATGCTGAAGTTTCAGGGATTGTCACCAAACTGTGGAAAGACAACGGGGATGTGGTGAAGTCCGGAGATTTGTTATTACAAATTGATCAAACGACGTACCGCGATAAATTGTTATCAGCGCAGGAATCTGCACGTTCTGCCGAAGTCAGTGCCGATCAAGCCCAAAAACAACTGCGTCGGATGCAGCAACTGCAGAAACAAAATTTAGTCACCGCCGAAGTGCTTGAAGCGGCAGAAATTAAAGCCAACCAAACATCCTCAGATCTCGCTTCCGCGAAAGCCCGTTTGGTGGAAGCCAAACAGCAATTAGAGCGAACAGAAGTTCGGGCGCCATTTGATGGCGTGGTTTCAGTGCGGAAAACTTCAGCCGGGGATACTGCCCAAGTTGGCAAGGCGCTGATGGTCGTAATCGATCCGCGCAGCATGCGTTTTGAAGGCTTTATTGCCGCCGACCAAGTGGGCAGCGTGAAGGTTGGGCAAACCGTCAATTTCAAAGTGAATGGATATCCAAATCAACGTTTTAGCGGCACTATTTCGCGCATTAACCCCCAAGCGAATGAATTAACCCGCCAGGTTCAAGTATTTATTTCCATTGAGGGCGAACATAGTTTAGTGGCGGGCCTGTATGCCGAAGGTCATATTGAAGTCGCTTCAGCCCAAGCATTAATGCTGGATGCTTCTGCCATTGTCAGAGAAGGCGACAACACCTTTGTTTGGCAAGTGGTTGCTGAGCAATTGCGTAAAACCCCTGTGCAACTGGGTCAACGCGATCCACGCTTTGGTAGTTTTCAAGTGCTCTCAGGTTTGGCTCTGGGCGACGTGGTGCTGCGCCATCCTATCGGCGGAGTCAAAGATGGCATCGCAGTGACTGTTGTGGCTGAGCCTAAAGTTAACGCCGATACGGCAGGGAACTAAGCCATGATTTTATCTGATTTTAGTATCAAACGGCCTTTGGTGGTGGTGGTGGTGACCATCACCCTGATGTTACTGGGCTATTTTGCCCTGACCAATCTAAAAACAAACCAATACCCTGATGTCCAGCCGCCAGTTTTGGTGGTTAACGTCCCTTATCCTGGCGCATCGCCAGAAACGGTCGAACGCGAAATTCTTAATCGCATCGAAGATTCCATGTCGACCATTCCGGGTATTCGCGATATTCGCTCATATGCCAGAGATTCCAGTGCCACAATCGTGGTTGTCTTTGAGTTTGATAAAGACTTAACTGCGGCGGCGCAAGAACTGAGAGACAGCATTTCGACGGTGCGCGACAAGTTACCAACCGAGATGAAAGAGCCTTTTATCAACCGCGCTGATCCAAATGCCGATCCGGTGATGTCGTTGGCGTTATCCAGTGACACCAAATCGCCGCTGGAGCTGTCGCGAATGGCTGAAGTTGACATTGCTAGGGTGCTACGTTCGGTGCCTGGTGTGTCGTTAGTGTCGCTGGAAGGCGAACTCGAACGCGAAATGACCATCTTTTTAAATACCAACGCCATGCGGGAAGCCAAAATATCCGCTGCTGAAGTGATTGCTGCGCTGCGCGCGCAAAACTTGGCGGCACCGGTTGGGCGCGTGGTTGACGGTTTCAAAGAGCAGAGTATCCGCATCCAAGGTCGGTTACGCGATGTCAGCGAATTTGAGCAAATGGTGGTGAAACAATCGGGCGATCAAGCCATTCGATTGGGGCAGGTTGCTGATATTGTCGATGGCGGAGCAGAGCAGCGGCGGTTATCGTTTTTTAACGGCAAAAAAGCGCTCGGTATCGATATTGTCAAAGCGCGGGATGCTTCGACCATTAGTGTTACTGACGAGTTGAAGTTACGGATTGAAGATCTCAAAGCCGTGTTACCGAAGGACGTGCAACTGACGATTGTTCGTGACCAAGGGGAAGATGTCGCGGCGAGTATGCGCAATGTCACTGAGGCGTTAGGTTTAGGGGCATTGTTGACGATTGTTGTGGTCTTTGTGTTCTTAAATTCTTGGCGTTCTACCTTAATCACCTCTTTAGCCTTACCGACTTCGGTATTGGCGTCATTTATTGCCGTTTGGGCCTGTGGTTTTACCCTGAACTTTATGACTCTGCTGGGGTTGTCGCTGGCCATCGGGGTGTTGATTGATGATGCCATCGTCGTGCGGGAAAACATTGTCCGCCATATGGAAATGGGCAAAGACAACATGACGGCCGCTCGCGATGGCACTCGCGAAATTGGGATGGCAGTTTTTGCGACAACCATGTCGATTGTCGCAGTGTTTATTCCAATTGCCTTTATGGATGGCATGTCAGGCCAATGGTTTAAGCCTTTTGGCCTGACTGTGGCATGTTCGGTGTTGGTGTCATTATTTATTTCTTTCACCGTTGACCCGATGCTTTCTGCCTATTGGCATGACCCAGATCATGACAAACACAAACCTCGGCGTGGGCTGGGTGCGGTATTTAAACGCTTCAACATTTGGTTTGATGGCTTGGCCGTGAGCTATTCGAAATTAATTCGCTGGGCATTACGTCATCCATGGAGTATGTGGCTGATTGCACTGACGGCATTTTTTGGCGCGCTTGTGCTGCAGGGCACCAAAGGCGGTTTTGGCTTCATGCCAGATACCGATAGTGGCGCATTTGTGGTGCAAATTCGCGCGCCATCAGAAGCCAGTATTGAATATACCCGGCTTAAAGCTGCCCAAGTAGAAGCCATTGTGCGCCAAGTCCCTGAGCAGCGTTATACCCAAATTACCGTAGGAAATCAGGGCAATATTACCCGAGCTCGGGTGTTAGTGCGTTTGATCCCGGAAAAAGAACGGCATCGCAGTGCGCGGGAAATTGCCGAAGATGTGCGTGGCCAAATCAAAAGCTTGGTCGGGGCCGAATTTACGGTGACCTCGGAACTAAATGGCGGCGGTGGCGGCGGCGATGGCAAAAAACTGCAAATTCAATTCCGTGGCCCAGACTCCCGAGTTTTGGAAGGGATCGTGATGGACTTTGTGGAAAAATTAAAGCAAGTCCCTGGCGCGGTCGATGTCGGTTTGTCTGCACAAGATCCCAAACCTGAGTTACAAGTTGAGGTCGACCGAGGCTTAACAGCCAGCTTGGGTCTCTCGATGAGTGATGTTGCCAATGCCCTGCGTTTGGCGTTTGCTGGCGCGGAAATCGGTGATTGGGTTGACCCAACCGGCGAAACACGCAATGTGTTTGTGCGGATCCGGCCTGAAGAGCGCACCAATATTGAAAATTTGGAGCAGTTACCGCTGATTTCAACCAAAACTGGCGCTATGGTACCGCTTGAGCAAATTGCCACAGTGACCCTTGGTAAAGGCCCGGCGTTGATTGAACATTTGGACCGTGAAACCATGATGGCCGTCAGTGCCAACGTGCAAGGGCGCAGTTTGGGCGAAGTGAACGCCGCGGCGCAGAAACTGGTGAAAGCGATCGATTTCCCACCAGGCTACGACATGGTGGTTGGCGGTGAAGCGCGCGACATGAATGAATTGTTTGGTCAAATATTCCAAGCGTTAGGCTTTGCCGTCATTTTGATGTATCTCATTTTGGTGATGCAATTCCACAGCTTCTCGGCGCCAGTGGCCATCATGTTATCGCTGCCGTTAAGCTTAATTGGCGTGGTGTTGGCGTTATTAATCGCCGATTCGACGTTAAACCTGATGAGCTTAATTGGGATCGTCATGTTGATGGGGATTGTGGCGAAAAATGCGATCTTATTGATTGATTGTGCCCGCAAAAAAGAGCTGATTGACGGATTATCTTTAGAAGAGTCCTTAATCGCGGCTGGGCGCGAGCGCTTACGTCCTATCCTGATGACGACTTTTGCTCTAGTCGCAGGGATGTTGCCAGTTGCGATTGGCATTGGTGAAGGCTCAGGCTTCTACCGACCACTGGGTATTTCGGTGATTGGCGGGACCTTAACAGCAACCTTGCTGACGTTGCTGGTGGTGCCAACCTTCTATGAGTCGATAGAAAAAGGCAAACGCTGGCTCAAAAGCAAATTCAAAGCCAATCCGGCCGTTGTGGCCAGAACTCCTGAGATCTAAGCGGATTTGAATAAAAAAAGGGCTGAAAAGCCCTTTTTTATTTGGCAGATTGAGCGGAAAACCCAACAGGCCAGCCTTTCACCAGGCAGCGCGTCAGCCGGTTATTCCCAAGGCAGCTTTTCCACTTGAAAGCGTCCTGCTTGCAAATCCTCGGCAAGTTCAAACGAACGCTGCGTAACTTCGTACCAATATTGAATGCGCTGTGCATCGCTCAACTGGCTGAAGTCTTTGCGATCTGGAATTTTGCCATAGGGCAAACTCTTAACCCAATGCTCGCTCGGGCAAATCATCACCACATTGGCAAAATGCCCGCGGCGTGGTTTTCGCCATTTTAAGCCTTTATCAAACCAGCCTGGGCTGACTTGCGGATAAAAATGCGGATACAGCACCAAACCGCTGTGCTGAAAGGGCCAGTCAAAGTGATAGTCGGTGATCCCGCCATCGATAAAGGGGCCATCGCCAGCGCCGGCAATATGCTGCACCGGATCTAACACTAACGGGATTGAGCCGGAGGCCAACAACGCTGGTTTTAAATTGTCCCGTGTGAGCGCGATATGTTGGGTGGGCAAATCTCGGATCGCGCTGAACGGCGAAGCTTCAAGTTGTTGCTGAAAAATACAGCGCTCATAAAAAGCGGCGAGGCTGCGCCGATGAATTAAATTTGCCCCGGCCGCCAAGGTGAGGCCTGCTAATTTGCCTGCAGTGGATTGCGCCTTAAGCCAGCGTTTTTCCCGCGCGACCACAAAGTTTAAATGCACATTTGGGTTATTGAGCACTTGCTCGACATGCGCTGGGGTAGGAAACACCGCATCAAGCACTGTGGCAGAAATTGCAGTGACTTCAGCGGCCGAAGCATCTTTGGGATAAACAATGGTGCGGTAGGCATCACAAAAGCGCTGAGAAGCGGCTTTGGCATCGGTTTGGGCGTAACAAGCGAACCGCCAAGAACCCGCTGAGCTCCCAATTAAATGCAATGGCGTCTGCCGTGCCATGGCAATTTGTGCTGTCAGGTATTGATCAAGCCCAAATAAGCAAAACCATTTAGGGCCACCGCTTGCACCAATCATGCTGGAAAAATCAGCCAACTGAATGCCATTTTGTTTGATATGGTCAATCGCATGACTGCCAGCCAAAACTCGAATACTGGAATGCTGCGACATATTAAAAACCATTGCCATAAAGTCGTTGTGCCATGCGTTCGGCGTATTCATCGGTCATGCCTGCGACATAGTCGCAAATTGCCCGATACGGATAGCCTTGTTCTGCTAACAGTCGCCAACGCTGTTGGGTATTGAGCGGCAATAACTTGGCAGGTTCACTGGCGAAGGCATCAAACAAGGCTTGGACAATGCGTTGCCCGCGAAACTCTAATTGTTGCAAGCTCGGATGCAAAATCACTTGGCGATAAATAAAGCCTTTTAATAAATTCAGGATTTCTAGCTCTGCGGGCGGCAACATGGCGTTGAAACGCAGTAACGGCTCTTCATAGTCGGGGAGCACTTCAGACAGTTCAATATGGGTGATTAACCGATTCACCAAGGCACCAATCGCTTCTTTGCGAATATAGTGGGCATCGGCAAATAGTTTTTCTCCGATGGCTTCAATAAAACTGCGGGTGTTCGCGGGGAGCTGTTGTTTCTGTAATTCATGTTGCCATTGGTCATTGCGGACGGTTCCCGTGACAATCGCATCTTCTAAATCGTGCACGCCATAAGCGATATCATCGGCAAGCTCCATGATGGAGGCATCCAAGGATTTAAACTTGGCTTTGCGATAGGGCGCTTGCTCAAGTGTTTCGTAGCTTTGAAAGAGCGCGCGATCGTGGTGTGATAACGGCGCTAAAATCCAGTCGAGTAAATCAGCGTCTTCTTGATAAATCGCCTTACAAGGCTTAGCCAGCAGATGGGGTGTAGCGGATTGGGCTGTTGCAGCCTGAGCCGGCATTAAAATGGGATATTTCAATAAGCCCAGCAAGGTGCGCCGACTCAAATCCATGCCGCCCTCTTGCGTGTAGGGTTCAAGTTTGCCGACGATCCGCAGCGTTTGGCCGTTGCCTTCAAAACCGCCATATTGCAGCATGCGATGATTCAGCGCAGTTTCGCCGCCATGACCAAAAGGCGGATGACCGATGTCATGCGCTAAACACAAGGATTCCATCAGGCTGTCATCTGGCAACAATGCCTTAAGCGCTGCATCTTGCTGTTTTTGTTTTAGTTGGGCGACCAACGCCGTGCCAATTTGCGCCGCTTCTAATGAATGCGTTAAACGCGTGCGATAAAAATCATTTTGACCAACGCCCATAATTTGAGTTTTGGCTTGCAGCCTGCGAAAAGCGGCACTGTGGAGAATTCGTGCTTTATCGCGCTGAAAAGGCGTACGATGATCTGCAGGCCTTTCATTCTGTTGGGGCAGCCGACGCTGTAACCAGATATCCATAGCAATCCTATTTTGCCTTGAAAACTCGTTAAATATCATACGTGAATATTCTGCCAAGGGCGACAAGCAAAATTCTAGACAACTGGATATTTATACTGTATAAAATAACAGTATCTATCCAGAGGGGGATTTTAAAATGGCAGTAATTACCAAATACGTAGTCGAACGGCATGGAGTTGAAAAAATGACATTTGTGGCCAAAGCAGAAGCTGATGCATATGACAAAATGCTCGATACCGCAGAAGACATCCAACAACTGTTGGCGCGCAGTGCGCTTTCTGCCGATGAGCAACTGGTGGAAAGTGTTGCCTTTTACTTAGCCCAGCACAAAGATGAATTGCTTCAGGCCTTAGGCGCAAAAGCGAAAACAGCGAAAAAAGAAAAATCAGACAGCGCACCTGTGACTGAAACATCAACCGAGCAAGCTATTGCTGCTGCTGATGACAGCTCTCGCCAGCAACAACCACTGCAGATTGTGGCTTAGCAGATCCGGTTAAGCAGATTCGGTGAGCAGACTCAGCTAGCGCAGTGAATTTTTGTTAAATCTAAGGCATTGACGCAAAGCGATAAATCAATAGCTTGGTATCAATAGCTTGGAATCAATAGCAAAACGCCGATGAACCTTCATAGCAGGAACATCGGCGTTTTTGTTTGCCGAATTGCAGACCATGGGCTTATTTATGGTTTGTATTCGCTTTTTTACTGGTTGAATAGGTATTGAATGAAAGCTCAAGCGTTGGAGCTTTGTTTTACCCAATGCCTTTACAATGCACTTGCGCAGCAAATGGATGCGCTATTAAACGCATGCCCAAGTGCCAATGGGCTTTTGGATGCTTTGGGCAAGTGGAGCAAAAGGTTGCCGATAGTATTCGACAACCGAAGCGTCTAAAGCCAAAACGGGCTTTATTACTGCCCAGCCGCTTGTTTTGCTGCTGCTAATTCGGCTTCGGCTTTGCGAACTTGGTCTTTGGCGGCAAGTACCATTAACTTGGCTTGGGTTTTATCTTCACCAGTTTTTTCTTTATCTTGGGCAGCTTTGAGTAACACCTTGGCTTGCTCAAGCCGAATTTCGGCTTGTTTGATACGTTCTTGTTGCGCTGCGGTTGGTGTTGCAGGTTGAGCCCCTGAGGTTCCGGCTGTCCGAATTGCTTGCTGTTCTTGCGAAAGCTCGGCACTTAACGCATCTTCGTCTGACAGCGCCGGTTGCTCTTTTTTAATCAAGGCTTTGGCTTTGTCTTCGGCTTTGTCTTTCAGTTCGGCTTTCTCTGTCGAAATCTGCTGTTTTAACTCGGTTTGTTTTTGCTCCAGCGGCGCCAACACTGGTTTTTTCACTTCATCAACAAGCGCTTGTTGTTGCTGTTTCACCTCGGTTTGTAACACCGACTTCGCATCCCCTTGGGTAATCGCAGCCTCGGTCAGGGCCTTGGCTTTGCCCTCTAACGGCAGTTCAGTGGTTACGGTTTGTGCCGCTTTTGCTAGGGCCTTGGCGCGTAATTTGTCAGGATCGGTATATTCAGCAAGTTCGGCAGGCCACTGCGGAATGACATTTTGCCCTTGCTGTTTCACTTGCTCGGCAAACACAGTCGGAGCGCCGCCACTGACAAGCAACACTGCCATTTGGTTGGTATCCGAATTCCAAACAAAGCCTGCTTTTTCAGCGACAGCCGGCAGGGGCGAATGTTTCGACACGAGGAAAAACATCGGCCCTTGTTGTTGTAATTCGGTGGCGGTACTTAATAAGGTCACCGCTGTATCGTAATGCTCACCTAATAGCGGTTGCAGGCGTGATTTAATCATCGGCTGCTGGAAAAAATTGGCTTCATTCGGGTCTAAACCGACCATAGGTTTGAGTAATGCCCATAATAATTGGGATTGTGGAGACAGCATCAGTGCAGGGGCCACACAGCTTTGGAGTACAAAACAAAGCAAAGTCACTAATAAAATTTTGATACGCACGGTTACTCCACAAAGGTTATTCAAGGCACAATTGTCACAGCTTGTTTCACGGCTTGTTTCATGACTTGGTTTTCAAAGCTGGGTATTTCCCAGCTTAGCTTTTTCAAAGCCTGGTTTTGCACAATGAGACCAAATCCTAAATAGCCTAAATCTCACACAGCCTAAATCAGAATAGGATTAATCCCAATGTATTGAAAAACAGGCAGATAAGCCAACATTTTAAGCTTAATTCTCGGCAACGAACTTGTACAAGGCTTTTAAAATGGCCATCTTCCGCTCATCCGTGCCGATTGCTTCCACGCAGTTTTCTAATGCAACCATAAACTCATCGGCCCGAAGCGAAGGGTTATCCACGCCATGTTGCAATTTATCTTGGCAATACAGACGCCATTTTTTCAATTCGTCATGCGTCAATGTCTGCGGATAATTGCGGGCGCGAAATCTAAAATAAAGCTGATTGAGCCGATCATCTTGAAAGCATGGAGAAAAAGTTGCCAGTTGCTCGGGCGTTAACTGATGAATTTGCGTCATCAGCTGACGGTCGTAGTCGGAAATGAAACCTTGATAAAGTGCGTAATCCGGGTTTTTCTCCGCAACAAATTCTTGTTCTTGCTGATAAATCGCCGTAGCAATTTGCTGAATTTGGCGGTTTGCTTTAATAAATTCTAAATGTTCCAAACACTGTTGACGGTCAATGCCCAATTCAGCGGCACGTTCTTGCGTTAAGGTTTTTGCTGGTGCTAACACCGGGCATTTATTCAAATGCACCAGTTTGAGGCCGGGTCTTGCTTCGCCTTCGGCAAGATCAGTGGTTTTTTTGTACAGCAGTTCGCTGAGTTCTGCAACTGACTTTTCCAGCAATAAGCGTGGGTTTTGTGCCAAGTTATAACAAATCACCGCATTTTTATTGGTGGGATGAAAGGCAAGCGGCACAATCCATGAACAGCAGCCTTGCAACGCTGGAAACTTAGAGGAAACATGCACCAAGGGCGTTAAGCCCGCGACATCGATGAGCGCGCTGAGTTTTTGCTTTTGCCGTTGTTCATACAGATATTGGAATAAACGAGGTTGTTTAAGTTTAATCAGTTTTGCCATTTCAAGTGTGGCGTAAACATCGGCGCTGGCATCATGGGCGTTTTGATGCGAAATGCCATTCGCCTTGGTTAAATCTTCCAAGCGAAATGACGGCGAGCCATCTTCTTTCAGTGGCCAATTGATGCCCTCAGGCCTTAAAGCATAACAAGCCCGCACGACATCAATTAAATCCCAGCGGCTATTGCCGTGTTGCCACTCCCGCGCATAAGGATCGAAATAGTTACGATAAAGGCTATAGCGGGTCACTTCATCATCAAAACGGATATTGTTATAACCGAGCACACAAGTTTCCGGCTCACTAAACTGCCGTAAAATTTTGCGCATAAATTCAACTTCAATATCGCCTTTTTGCTGACAAACTTGCGGCGTAATACCGGTAATTAAGGCTGCCTCTGGATGCGGTAAATAATCAGGCGCCAATTGGCAGTACCACATGTTCAGTTCAGCAATCGGATTGAAATCTAAATCGGTGCGAAGCCCAGCAAATTGCGCAGGCCGATCTTTTTTCGGATCAGCGCCCCAAGTTTCATAATCGTGGAAGTAAAAACTCGCAGTCAAAACAATATCTCAATGCGGAAAAATTTCAGTATAAAACAAAGCCATGGTTGAAAACAGTCAAGCCAAGGTAGAACCGACCATCAAGGCTTAAAAATTGCCACGGTTTCGGCGTAAAAATAGGGAAACTGCTCGTTTTGTGGCACCATAGGCTTTGCAGTGATGGGTTATCGCCATCTTGCAGGTGAGCCATTTGAAATGTTGTGGATCGCTTGGAAATCGTTGTTGCAGTGATTGCTTGAGAAAGTAGGGTTCATTTGATGAAGTTGTACAGACAAATCCTTGGGTTAAGTGCTTGGTTTATTGTGTTTTATGCTGCTGTTGTGGCTGCCGCGCCGAATGATTTTAATGCGGCGAAAAAAATTGCGCAGCGCATTTACAGTGATGAAAGTACCACTTTCTATTGCGGGTGTCCGCTGCGTTGGGTGGCTGGCAAGGGGCAAGTCGATTTACAAAGTTGTGGCTATGAAGTGCGGAAAAATGGCCCTAGAGCGCAGCGCATCGAGTGGGAGCATGTGATGCCAGCTCAGCAATTTGGTGCTCATTTAGCCTGTTGGCAACAAGGTGGGCGCGATAATTGTGGTGATAGCAGCCCACAGTTTCAACAAATGGAAGCCGATTTATTTAATTTAAAACCCGCAATTGGTGAGGTGAATGGTGACCGCGCGCATTTTCGTTTTGCGCTGTTGCCTGAGGTGCCATTGCAACATGGTGCTTGTCCGATTCGTATCGATTTCAATCGCAAGCTCGCAGAGCCGCGGGCAGAAATTCGCGGCGATATTGCCCGCATTTATTTCTATATGGCCGACAGGTATGGCATCGAGCTCTCAACCCGCGAACAACAGTTGATGATGCAATGGCATCAACAAGACCCAGTGGATCAACGCGAGCGGCAAGTTCATCAGCGTATTGCGCAGCAAATGGGCCACCCGAATTTGTTTGTGACAGGTGCTAAAGAGTGGTTTTTGGGCTATCAACTGAGCAATCAGGCGGCAAAGTCTGTTGAGAGCAAACATATGAAGCCGAATACTCACGTTAATAGCAACGTTAATAGCAACATTAACTCCGACGTTAATGCCAAGGCTAGTACACACTATGTTCGGGGCGGGCAAACGACAGACAGCTCGCGAAACTCGCAACAAGCTGAGCAAGCAGAGCCGCAAAAAGTCACTGGCATCATGGGGAATCGACAAAGCAAAAAATACCATTTAGCGCATTGCCCAGGATTTCAGCAGGTGAAAGTTGCAAATCAACAGTTTTTTAGCTCGGAAGCTGAAGCGAAAGCAGCGGGCTATCAAAAAGCGGGCAATTGTCGATAGGCAAGTTTTGGCTGCACAGCTTGAATGCGTT
>JACCDH010426755.1_pt1 | contig 36824 bp, 38 predicted proteins | sample 7442481 | NCBI WGS metagenome assembly JACCDH01 (sample SAMN15323433, study PRJNA562643) | freshwater metagenome | isolation source: river surface water | place: USA:Blue River Watershed | collected 2017-08-15 | reverse complement strand
ATTGGGATCGGCACACGGACCGATGGCGCTAAGCTCAGTTCTTACGTCAAACTGCGCGGCAAAGGCTCCTATCTCGGGCTATTTATCGAATATGGCGTAGCACCCCACCTGATCTCGGTGTCGGACGCTGACACGCAGGTCCGTCAGACCCGGCATGGCCCCCGTAAGGTCAGCATCGGCACAATGAACAAGATGCTGAAGCGCGGCAGCATCAAGATCGGCGAGAACTTCGTCGGGCCCGTGGTCATGCACCCCGGCCACGCCGCAAAACCCTTCATGCGTCCTGCGCTCGACCAGAAAGCCGAGGAGGCGGTAGGTGCGATGGGGGCCTACATGAGCTTCAAGGTCAATGTGGGCTCGGTCGATCAGATCACGACGGCCACTGTCCAGCTGGAACTCACCACCAACTCGGCCGGTGTGGGCATCGTCGAGGTGCTGGCGCCGTGATGATGTTCAATTTCTGAACTCGATTGACATTTTTATGATAAAGTGAACATATTGGCGACGAGAAAGGAGTCGCCGCCATGCAAGCTGCAAGCACTGCCAGACAGCCTGATCGCAAGGATCTGACCGGACCTGCGCTGAGGACCTTCTTCAGGATTGCCGATGCCTGGGGCCTGAAGGAACAGGAGCAGATGCGCATTCTGGGCCTCGACAGCCGCTCGACCTTTCAGTCGTGGAAGCGTGGGGCGGTGGCTGCAATTCCCAAGGACGCGCTCGAGCGCATTTCCTATGTCATGGGCATCTACAAAGGGTTGCAGATCCTGCTGCCCAAGACCGCCAATGATTGGGTACGCAAACCGAACAAGGCGAGTGTGTTCGGCGGCCGTCCGGCTGTCGACCGCATGACCTCGGGTAATGTCGCTGACCTTTACGTGGTGCGCCAGTATATCGACGCCCAGCGCGGATGAGCGAAATACCCATTGCCAGGATCGATTGGCGTCCTTGCTATCGCATCGTCCCCAGCCGGTTCCCGCCGGTTGGACTATTCGATGCGGTCGCCGATCCTGACGACCTTGAGGCCGTATTCCAGATCGAGGCCATGACCAATGATCGTCTGCGCGACGAAGTCGGCGAGATATCGCTCGTTCCGCCCGAAGACCGCATCGCCGGGCCGGGGACGACACCGATCATGGCTGCCTTCACGCACCTCAATGTCGAGGGCGATCGCTTCACGGATGGCAGCTACGGCGTGTTTTATGCCAGCAAGGACCTCGATACAGCTGTTGCTGAAACCCGCCATCATCGCATCCGCTTTCTCCAGGCCACCGACGAACCGGGGCAGGAACTCGACATGCGGGTCTATGCGGTCGATCTCGATGCGGAACTCCATGACATTCGCGGAATGCGGGAGAGCCACCCGGCTTGGTATCATGCCAGCAACTATGCCATGTCACAGGCGCTGGCGGCCCAGCTTCGTGATGATGGCGCCGATGGTATTGCCTACCTTAGTGTCCGTCATGACGGCGGCGAATGCGTGGCGGTCTTTCGCCCCCGGCTTTTGTCCAACTGCCGGCAGGAGCGGCATCTCTGCTACGTCTGGGACGGGCAGTCGATCACCATGATCTACGAGAAGAAGACCTTCGGCTGACCGGCCCGTAATCGCCGCAGATTTTGCGGCGAATGGCACCCTCAATCACCGCACGAACAGGCTTCCCGGCAGGATCGGGAGGCCTGTTCGTGCCTGACATTCACAACACAGGAGACCTTCCATGTTCGATATCACCACGCTCGCCGCGACCGACACCTCGACCCTGGAGCTGGTCGGGGGCGATGATGCCCCGCTGTTTGACGAGAACGGCAAGCGCCTCTCGATCACGGTCTATGGCCCGGGCTCGAAGGTCTACCAGCGCGCCCAGGCCCGTCAGCAGAACCAGCTGATGGACAAGATCAAGAAGCGCGGGAAAATGGACCAGTCGGCCGAGGAGAAGCTCGCCGAACAGGCCGATTTCCTTGCCGCCTGCACGGTCAGCTTCAATCATTTCACCTATCCGCCCGCCGACGGCCTCGAAGGCCAGGAGCTGTTCCGCAAGGCCTATGCCGATCCCTCGATCGGGTTCATCGCCACCCAGGTCGCGGCCCACATCAATGACTGGGCAAATTTTACGAAGAGCTCAGGGCAGAGCTGAGCCTATACGTCCGCCAACTGGCCTGGCTCGGCACGGCGCCCAAGCCGCGCTCCAACAAGCAGATCAAACCGGACCCCGACGCTGAACCGCTCACCCGGCTGCAGCGCATGGTCATCGACGATCTCGCTCCCGACTTCCCGCCGATCCGTACCCCGTGGGTGATCGAGTGGCTCATGGAAGTGGGGCCGACCGATCCCGGCGGCATGGGCGCAGTGCCCATTTCATGGAACTCCATCGAGCATTGGCAAAGCTGCATGGGGCATGACCTGCCGCCGTGGGTCGCGAGGCTTCTGCGCCGCCTGTCGGTCGAGTTCGTCGCAGAAACCGTCCGCGCCCGCGATCCCGATTGTCCGCCGCCCTGGACCGCCACCTCCAGTCTCAACCGCGATCAAGTCTCCCGGAAGGTCACGAATGCCTTCCGGACGATGATGCTGCCGAAGGAGCCCCCAATATGAAGGCTGGCACCCTCGAGATTGAGATGATCACCAATGTCGCCCGGCTCCAGAAGGAGATGGCCGACATGAAGCGCACGGTTGCTGGCGCGATGGGCGATATGACTGACTCCGCTGCCCGGGCCGACAAGGCGTTAAGCTCGGTCGGCGGGGGAGGTCTGACCCGAATGGGCGGCTCGGCCAAGCTTGCCAGCCATCAGATGCAAAACCTCGTTTTCCAGCTGAACGACGTCGTGGTCGGCCTGTTCTCGGGTCAGAAGCCGATGACTGTATTCATGCAGCAAGGCAGCCAGATCGGGCAGATCGCCATGCAGGCGGGGGTTGGCATTGGCGGCATGGCCCGGGCGCTCATTGGCCTTGCGGCAAGTGGAGCTGCCGCCGCGCTCACCAATCCCTATCTGCTGGCGGCAGCCGCAGCTGCTGCAGTGGCGTTCGGCGCGTTCAAGATGTTCCAGTCAAGCGTGAAGCAGTCGGGCGAGCTCGACAAATACGCCCAGAGCCTTGGCCTCACCAAGAAGGAGATGGAGAAGCTGGGCCCGGTCGGGATTACCGTCGGTGATACCATGAAAGGTCTCTGGAAGACCGTCTCCGATGGCCTCAATCTCGGTTCGGTGTTCTCCACCTTCAAGGATTGGGCGGTAACGGCGTTTGATGCAGTGCTGACCGCCGGCAAGTACGTGATCGCCTTTATTTATGCGGGCTGGGTAGGGTGGTTCAATTCTGTCCGGATCATATGGGCAGCGCTGCCTGGCGTTATCGGCGAGGCGACTGTCGGCGCTGCGAACCTTACCATCAGCGGCATCGAATTCATGGCCAACAAAGCCATCGCTGCGATCAATTGGCTAGCGGGTGAGGTCAATCCGATCCTCGAGCGGGTCGGACTGCCGACATTTGCAAAAATCGAGAACGTTGCTCTGCCGCGCATGGAGAACAGCTTTTCGGGCTCGACAGCGCGGATGGCCAGCCAGATGCGCGGCGAGTTTGCCTCCGCCTTTGGCGATGCCATGACGATGATGGACAGCTTCTCGGCCAAGTGGCGCGAGAATAGCATTGCCGCGGCCAAGGCCCGGCTCGCCGCCAAGGCCAAGGAAATCCAGGGCGACAAGACCGACAAGGCTGCCAAGGGGCCCAAGACCACCGAGGCGGAAAAGGCGCTCAAGGCGGCCCAGGACTTTGCCCGCAATCTCGAGATCGAGACGGCCAAGATCGGCAAGACCCCGATCGAGATCAAACGCATGGAAGTCGCGATGGCAGCGCTCAAGGCCCCGACCGACGAGGCACGCCTGGCCATCCTTCAGGCTGGCGAAGCCTGGGAGCAGGCAACCAGGGCGCAGGCCGAGAAGGATTTTGTCCGGAACACTGTCGCCCCGCTCGAACTGCAGGTCGCGATGCTGGACAAATCGACCAAGGCGCAGGCGCTCGCCAATCTCGAAGCTGAAAAAGAGCAGATCGTCCTCGAGCGCGGGGCCGCTGCCTGGGAACGCTACCGCGCGGCCAAGACTGCGCTCATCGAGGCGGATTACGCGCAGAAGGGCCAGGAGGACTACCTCAAGAGCCTCGAGGACATGGTCTCGGCAACGGAAGCAGCTGCCCGCGGCATGGCCGATGCCTTCGGCTCGGTTGGCGGCGCGATCGGCGGCATCACGGCCCAAATCACCCGCTTTGCCTCCGAGCAAGCCGCCGCCGCAAAGCGGGTCGCCGATGCGGAACGCGAATACGGCAAGACCTCGTTCCAGTACGCTGATGCGCGCACCGCGCATGCATCGGCCGAGATCAATTACTATGGCAACCTTGCCTCGGCGGCGAAGGGCTTCTTCAAGGAAGGGTCCGACGGCTACAAGGCAATGCTCGCCGCCGAAAAGGTGTTCCGCGCCTTCGAGCTTGCGATCGCCATCAAGAATGCGGCGGTGAAGATTGGCCTCATTGGCGCGCAGACTGCCGCCAAGGTCACCAGCGATACGGCTATGGCCGCGTCCGATACGGCGCGTGCCGGTGTCGAACAGGGCAACTCGATCATCACGACCGGCATCAAGGCGGTCGAAGCGGTGGTGAACGCCATCCGCTCGCTGCCGTTCCCGCTTAACATTGCAGCGGGCGCGATCACGGCCGGCGTCATCGCCTCGCTGGGTGTTGCGATCGGCGGTGCTTTTGGCGGCTCGCAGAAGCTTCCCGCCGCCAATGAAGGGACCGGCACGGTGTTTGGCGATGCCAGCGCCAAGTCCGAGAGTATCGCAAACGCCATCGATCATCTGCGCGAGGTCGACACGCTCACCATGCGCTACTCCGCCGCCATGCTGGCCGCCTTGAAGAATATCGAGGCCAACATTGGCGGACTCACCAACCTCATCATCCGCACTGGCGGGATCGAAGCATCGGCCGCCGGGATCCAGACCGGCACGAAGCTGACGGGCCTGCTGGGAGCAACCAACTCGGTCCTGACCAGCGTATCGAACTTCGTGGGCTCCAAGACCGGATCGCTGATAAGTGCTGGCATTGGCATGGCTATCGCCGGGCCCATTGGTGCGGCGATCGGGTTCCTTGGCGCCAAGCTGCTCGGTGGTCTCGGCAAGGTACTCGGCAGCATCGTCAATGCGCTCTTCGGCACCAAGACCAGCATTGTTGGCCAGGGTATCTACGGCGGCGCGCAGTCGCTGGGCTCGATCCTCTCGGGCGGTTTCGATGCGAGCTATTATTCCGACATCAAGAAGACCAAGAAGTTCTTCGGGATCAGCGTCGGCTCAAGCTATTCGACCCAGTATTCTGCCGCGAGCGCCGAGCTCGAGCAGCAGTTTGGCCTCATCTTCCGGGGCTTCTATGAGGCCATTTCGGCGGCGGCTGGCCCGCTCGGGCTGTCGCTCGACGAGGTGCAGGCGCGGCTAAATGGCTTCGTCATCAACATCGGCAAGATTGATCTGAAGGGCCTGACCGGTGATCAGATCCAGGAGAAGCTGACAGCGATCTTTGGCGCGGCAGCCGATAATCTCGCCCGCTACGCCGTGCCCGGCCTTGAGCAGTTCCAGAAGGTCGGCGAAGGCTACTTCGAAACGCTGGTCCGCGTGGCCTCCAGCATCGAGGCGGTAACCTCGTCGTTGAGCCTGCTGGGCACCTCGGCCCTGGGCCTGTCGCTCTCGGCCAAGATGAACCTGTTCGACATGTTCGGCTCGGCCAGTGACATGGCGTCGGCCACCGGTGACTATTTCTCGCTGTTCTATACCAAGGGCGAACAGGCGGCCGCCCAGACGGCGCAGATGGCGAGGATCTTCGAAAGCCTGGGCCTGTCCCTGCCTGACAGCATCACGGGCTTCCGGGCGCTGGTCGAAGCGCAGGACCTTACCACCGAGGCGGGCCGCGCAGCTTATGTCGCGCTGATCCAGCTTGCCCCTGACCGAGTTCAATGCGGCGACGCTCGCGGCACGTGCCGGCGATCAGGAGGCGGCCAAGTCGCTGCCGGGCCTCAGCCAGAGCCTGCTGAGCGCAGCCGCCGATGCGGCGACCTCGGCGCAAGATCTGGCCCGTATTCAGGGGCAGACGGCGGCCAGCCTTGAGCAGACCGTGGCGATCATCAACGCCATGGCGGGGCTCAGCACGGACACCGCAGCCGCTGCGGCCACCACATCGGCCGCGCCCTCCTGGTGGGAGCAGTTTGCCAGCACCCAGGCCGCGACCGCAACCTCGGCCGCCAATGACAGCGCCACGGTGCTGATCGATGGGCTGGCGGCGCTCAAACAGGAACTTTCCGATCTGCGCGATGAGCAACGGATTGCTTCGGCCACCATCGCCTCGGGTACGAGCAAGACCGCCAGGATCCTCGAGCGGGTGACGCCGGATGGTGACGCAGTGGCGGTGAGGACGGCTGCATGAAACTCATCCGTCCGACCACATTGACAGACGCAATGCTCACCAGCAGCAGCGCGGCTGAAAACGACTATCCAGTCTGGAGCTCAAGCACGGCCTATGCGGTTGGTGCCCGGCTGATCCTGACCACCACGCATCGTAAATATGAAGCCTTGGCAGCCTCCACCGGCATTAACCCGGCGAGCGATCCGACCAAATGGCTCGATCTCGGGCCGACCAATCGCTGGGCCATGTTCGACGCGCGGGTGGGGACGGCGACGACCCGGACCGGATCGCTCCAGGTCGTGCTGGCGCCAGGTGCTGCCGATGGCCTGGCGCTGATCGATACCGATGCCGAAAGCGTGAGCGTGACACTGAGCGTTGGCGGCAGCGTGATTTACAGCAAGAGTCAGAGCTTCAACATCGGCGGCACAGCGATCGACAACTGGTTCTCGTGGTTCTTTGAGCCCTTGGGGCGCAAGTCAGGCATGCTGTTCCTCGACGTGCCCGTTTACGAAAGCGGGGTTCTGACCCTGACATTGACCCGGGATAATCCGGCCGATGCGGTATCCTGCGGCACGCTGCTGGTTGGGCGTCAGTTTGACATTGGCGATACCGAGCACGGTGTCGATCTCGGGATCATCGACTATTCGCGCAAAGAAACCAACCAGTTCGGAGTGACCTCGGTCGTCGAGCGCGCTTTCGCCAAGCGCATGAGCGCCCGCGTTGTGATGCAAACTAGCGCCGTTGACGACGTGCACCGCACGCTTGCCTCCATTCGCGCGACCCCGGTGCTGTGGATCGGCTCGGAGAGCTTTGAAAGTCTCACTGTCTTTGGCTTCTACAAAGAGTTCTCGATCGACCTTGCCTACCCAACCCTGAGCTACTGCAGCCTGACCATCGAGGGCCTGACCTGAGCCATTCGGGCCAGACCTTTTCCCGCTTGAGGGACTTTCCATGACCATTACGATCTTGCCGGCGCCGCCCACCCGGGCGGACGCCACCAATTTTAATGCGCGCGCGGATGCTTTTCTCTCGGCGCTCCCGACCTTCGCCAGTGAGGCCAATGCGCTCGCCAGCGAAGTAAATGACTACGCCAGCAACGCGGCCGCGAGTGCCTCCACGGCGACCAATGCGCCCGGCACGAGCGCAACCAGCAGCACCAGCCTTGCTGTCGGCACAGGCTCGAAGTCGCTGACCGTGCAGACCGGTAAGGCTTTGGTGGTGGGGCAGTGGGTGACCATCACGTCGACGTCGATGCCGGCCAATTGGATGCATGGGCAGATTACGGCCTACACCAGCGGCACCGGCGCGCTCACGGTCAATGTGGCTGCAGTAGGTGGGAGCGGGACTTATGCGGCCTGGACCATCGGCCTCAGCGCGCCATCGCAGTCGAGCGCGGCGCTGCTTTCAACTTCAAGCTATGCTGACCCCACCTGGCTGACTTCGCTTGCTGCATCGAAGCTCACCGGCACCGTGCTGATTGCTGGCGGCGGTACCGGCGCGGCCACCGGGGCCGATGCCCGCACCAACCTTGATGTACCCTCGCGCTCGGGCGCTGGCGCATCGGGCACCTGGGGGATCTCGATCAGCGGCAATGCCGCGAGCGCCAATACGGCCACCACTGCTACGGTCTCGGGTACTGCCAATGCGCTCAACATCGCCAGCTCCTACCAGGTGGGCTCGCTCGGGATCGGGACCGCGGCGTCCGGCATCGCTGGCGAAATCCGCGCCACCGGTGACATCACGGCCTTCTTTGCCTCCGACGCACGGCTCAAGGAGAATATTCGCCCGATCGCGGGCGCACTCGGCGCGGTGCTCGCGATCGGCGGCAAGACCTTTGACTGGCGCGATAGCCACATCGCAGCGCGCGGCGGCGAGGACGGGCTGTTTGTGCGCAAAGCCGACTTCGGGGTGATTGCCCAGGACGTCGCGCGCGTTTTCCCGCGCGCGGTCTGCACGCGGCTGGGTGAACTTCGGCAAGGACGGAAGCGCAAAGCCGCAACTCGGCGATGTGCTTGTCTTTCGCCGCGGTGATACCTCTGGCCATGTCGGGCTATACATCGGCGAAGACTACGGCGCCTTTCATGTGCTCGGCGGCAACCAGTCCGATGGCGTGACCATCACCCGCATCGCCAAGGATCGCTGCATCGCGGTCCGCCGCCCGGTCTACAAAGCAGCTCCCGCTACCGCGAAGCCGGTCGAACTGGCGGCGACCGGAGCCCTCTCTAACAACGAAGCCTGACTCCCATCCACTGCACCTTGCAACTGGATCATCCCACCCGCCTTTCGGCGGGTTTTTCTTTGGAGAAGTGACATGGAAGATCTCAAACCCTGGTGGACCTCCAAGGCCATCTGGACCGGCATCATCGGCAGCCTCTGGGGCGTTGCCGGTACGCTCGGTGTTCTGCCCGCCGGGCTCGACAGAGCGACGTCCTGACCGTGGTTCTGGCGCTGACCGGTATCGGCGGCGTCCTGTTCCGCAAGACGGCAACGGCCCGCATCGGCTGATGCTCCATGGCGGGGGCTGCGGCTCCCGCCCCCCTTCTTTCCAATCAGGTGCAGGCATGACCAGGCTGACCATTCGTCGGGGCGGCACCAAGCGCGTGCGCGCCACCTTCTTTGCCGATCAGAGCGCAGGACTGGCCCGGGATCTTTCCGGGCTCACACTCATGGTCATCGACCAAAGCCCGAACATTGCGCCGCCCGAACTTGCGATCCTGACCCCAGCTTCGGGCGGACAGATTGAAGTGCTGTGGAGTGACGAGCAAACTACGCCACTTGCGCCCGGCGCTGGCAAGGTCTGGCTGACGCTGGGCTTCGAGAACGACAGCGGGGAGCGTGAGGTCCTGCCGACCCTTACGTTTGATGTCGAATGACGGCCGCACTCCAGATCGTCGAGGCGGTCCAGACCATCCTCGTCGAGAGCGACGGCACGAGCATCACCCTCGATGTCTCGAGCGCCGGGATCTCGGGCCCACGCGGGTTCACCGGGCCACAGGGGCCTCCTGGCCCACCGGGACCGCTTAGCGCGCTGACCGATCTCAGCGATGTCGATCTCGCCACGCCCGAGGGCGGTGACGTCCTCACCTACTCATCCCCCACCAACACATGGATCAACGAGAAAGCGACCAGACTGGTCGACGGAGGTAATTTCTGATGGCCAATACCCTGCGCATTAAGCGCCGGGCCGCAGGCGGTGCGGCCGGTGCTCCAGCTTCACTTGCCAATGCCGAGCTTGCGTTCAACGAGCAAGACAACACCCTCTACTACGGCACCGGCACGGGCGGCGCTGGCGGCACGGCGACCTCGGTCATCGCGATCGGCGGTTCGGGCGCTTTCGTGGCGACGACCGGCGCCCAGACCATTGCCGGGGCCAAAACCTTCACCTCGACGATCTCGGGCTCGATCGACGGTAATGCGGGAACAGCGACCAAACTGGCGACCGCTCGGACTTTCTCGATCACAGGTGACGCCGCGGGCTCCGCGAGCTTTGATGGTTCAGCCAATGCCTCGATTGCACTGACCCTTGCCAACAGCGGCGCGACCGCCGGTGCCTATGGCTCTGCCACGCAGGTTGGACAGGTCACGGTCGACGCCAAGGGGCGCGTCACGGCCGCCAGCAATGTTGCGATCACATTCCCGGTCACGTCCGTTGCCGGGCGCACGGGGGCCATCACACTGTCCACGACGGACGTCTCGGAAGGCACCAACCTCTACTACACCGACGTCCGCGTCCGGGCGAACCGGCTCGACCAGTTAGCTGCGCCCACGGCTGCCGTGGCGCTGAACAGCCAGCGGATCACAGGTCTGGCAGATCCGACCGCAGCGCAGGACGCCGCCACCAAGAACTACGTCGACCTTACCGTGCAGGGTCTCGACCCCAAGGCTTCGGTCAAGGCGGCGTCCACCGCCAACATCGCATCGCTATCAGGCACAATGACTATAGACGGCGTGGCTCTGGTAGCTGGCGATCGGGTATTGGTGAAGGATCAGACAACGACGTCGGCCAACGGCGTATATGTCGTGGCAGCTGGAGCCTGGGCCCGGGCAGATGATCTCTCCGTTTGGACCGAGCATGTCTCGGCTTATTTGTTCGTCGAACAGGGCACAGTGAACGCTGACGTCGGCTTCCTATGCACTGTAGATGCGGGCGGCACGCTAGGCACGACCGCGATCACCTTTGTGCAGTTCAATGGCGCCGGGCAGATCGTCGCGGGCGCTGGTCTAATCAAGACCGGCAATACGCTCGATGTCGGAGCTGGGACTGGCGTCTCCGTGGCAGCCGACAGCGTGGGCCTTAGCGGTCAGGCGCTGGCGCTGCATAACCTTGCCACGAGCGGTCTAGTTACCCGCACAGCTGCGGACACCTTTACTGGGCGGACATTGACGGCTGGTTCAACCAAGATTGCCGTCACCAATGGTGATGGCGTTGCCGGCAACCCGACCATCGATGTCAACGAGGCGAACCTGACCCTCGGGAACATCGGCGGCACGCTTGGCGTGGCGAAGGGTGGCTCCGGCGCGACCACCCTTACGGGTTACCTCAAGGGCAACGGGACTGCAGCGTTCACTGCATCCGCCACGATCCCCAATACCGACATCTCGGGGCTTGGCACTATGTCGACACAGGCTGCCAGCAGCGTGGCCATCACGGGTGGCTCCATTGACGGCATCATTCTTGATGGCGGAACCTTCTAATGCCCAGTACGATCCTACTGAAACGGTCTTCGACCGCTTCAAGCGTTCCGGCAGCAGGATCGCTCCAGGCGGGGGAGCTTGCGGTCAACCTGGCTGATCAGAAGCTCTCTTAGAAGACTGCTGGTGGCACTGTCGTGCAGGTGGGCTTTGGAAATCTGACCTCGGCCATGGTGACGACAGCGCTCGGATTCACGCCATACAATTCAACCAATCCGAGCGGCTACATAACGGCCAGCGGATCGATCAGCGGATCGTCCGGCTCCTGCACCGGCAATGCGGCCACTGCGACCAGGTGGGCGACCGGCCGCACAATTGCGCTGACCGGCGATGTGACCGGCACCAGCGCGGCATTCGATGGATCTGCTGCCCTGTCGTTTGCGGCAACACTGGCCAACAGCGGTGTTGCTGCGGGCACCTACACCAAGGTGACAGTTGATGCGAATCCAGCATTGTAGGTTGTGGCGCTTTCGGGTGCCAGGTTGGGATTCCCGTTGATGTCGATTGCTCGGAACGAACTGCCGATAATCTGCAGGGAGGTCAGGTTGCCTGCCAGGCTTTGTGACGGTGGTCCGCGGAAAGTGGTGCCGACGCCGCCGCGAATGGCCAGCCAGTCCGTAAGCTGAAACTTTGCTCGCGCCTGGGGGTCAAAGGTTGAGCCCACTGCTCCGCCGTAATCTTCAAAACGGGCGGAGAGTTGAACATTCAAGTCGTTCGTAACGGGAAGCTGCAATTCCGCAAAGGCTGCCAGAACGTCGCCATCGCTGTCGCCGTTGCGATTGGTCCCCAGGAAACCCAGGGCGCCAGTCTGAGGACTACAGGTCGCCGATGGATTCAGGGGTGTTCCCGGACAAGGATTGATATCCAGATTGGAAACGTCGCTGTAGCGCCGGCTGTAGGTGTTCCGACGGTATTGTGCGCCCAGTGCAAAGCCGACCTCTCCGCCCGGCAAAGTCAAACCAGAACGACCGGAAATGACTGCGTCCCCCACGAACTGCGTTGTGAAGGCCTGGGTTCTGGGGGTTTGGAACATCCAGTCGAGCGTGGCCAGGTCATTTATCAATCCCGCACCAGGAGCCACGGAAAGACCGTTGGTGTTGCGCGCCCCAGCATAGTTCGGGTTGACTTGTCCCGTCACTGAATTCGCAGCCACGGCGGTGGAAAACGGATTCCAATAGGTGCAGCCATTGGTGCCGGCAAGCGCTGCTAGCTGCGCCGTGGTCAGTCCTGCGCGCGAAGCGGTTGAGGAATAGGCGCAGTTGGGTCCGCCAAAACCTGCCAAGGCATTTTGGAAGAGATCTCCGAACGTGTCAGTTCCCTCAAAAGTCCGGTCATACCGACTGTAAGTAGCGCTTGCAGTGAAGTTCAGAGCATCCGTCAACTTGGTGTCGAATTCGGCGGTCACCATCATCTGATCCGACAGCCGCGGCGAAGTTGCTGAGCCGCGATCAGGGTAAAGCGGGTTTCCTCCCAGGAGAACCGGGCGGAAGAGCACCGGAAAGGCAAGCGCCGGTGCAAGGGGGGTGCCGTCTGCGGCTGTCAAGCAGCCAGCCGATGCTCCATAAACCCGGCAGTAGTCACGTAGGGCAGGCGCCCAGGTGGGGATTTGAAATACCCCACCGCCGCCCAATGCTGCATTCGCAGACGGCGGCAATGTAGGAAGGTAGCTTGGCGAAGTGGTGATGCGGGTTTCTGAATGGCCCCAAAGCGCGTTAACTCTGAGACTGGTGTTTTCGGCCAGATCAATCTGAGCGTCGAGGAATAACTGAAACCGCTCTTCCGGCTCTACCAGATTGCCATACGGCCAGCCATGGCGTCGGAGGCAATCTTGCACTAACAAACAACACGGACCACTCAGTGGGGGCCGATCAGGAGCAGTTGAACGGGATGCCGCCGTGGGTAATGCCAGTGCGCGAGGTCCAGCACTTGGTGAAGATGCTGGTGGCAGTAAGATCCTTCACTAGCGCAGGCAGCGACTTGAGCTCGAGGTAGCGCCGGTAGATGTGGCGGATCGTCTCCGCCTCGGCGGGATTGATCACCAGCTGGCGTTCGCCGAGGTCATAGCCCAGCGGAACGCTGCCGCCCATCCAGATGCCGCGGGCCTTGGAGGCAGCAATTTTGTCGCGGATGCGCTCGCCGGTCACCTCTCGCTCGAACTGCGCAAAGGACAGCAGCACGTTGAGGGTCAGGCGGCCCATGCTGCTGGTGGTGTTGAACGCTTGGGTGACCGAGACGAAACTGACCTTCTCCCGATCGAACACCTCGACGATCCGCGCGAAGTCCATCAGGCTGCGGGTGAGGCGGTCGACCTTGTAGACGACCACGATGTCGATCCGGCCCCTGGCAATGTCGTCCAGCAACCGCCGCAGGGCAGGGCGCTCCATGTTGCCGCCAGACCAGCCGCCATCATCGTAGAGCTCGCTCAGGCATTCCCAGCCCTCGCCTGCCTGGCTCAGCACAAAGGCCTCGCACGCCTCGCGCTGGGCATCGAGCGAGTTGAAGTTCTGCTCGAGTCCCTCCTCGGAGGACTTGCGGGTGTAGATCGCACAGCGCAGCCGCGTGCTCACCGCACGTTCTCCTGCCGCAGGCCAAAGAAGCGGGGGCCGTTCCAGTGCATGCCCGTGATGTGCCGGGCGACCGATGACAGGCTCTGGAAGGTTACGCCCTCGTAGACCACGCCGCTCTCGATCACCACGACCTCGTGGCGCTTGCCGGCCCACTCTCGTGCGAGGCGCATGCCGGCGGTCGCTGCCAGTTGCACCGGCCCCCCGCGCTGGATCATGCGCCGGGTGGGCGCATCAAAGCCGCCGTGCAGGTCGGCCTGGATCCGCCACGCGAGCACCCGGCGCAGGAGGTCGGCTGAGCGGTGGCGCGGAGCGGCGCCGTAGCGCCGCTCCCATTCGCTGCGCAGCTGAGCCAGCGTCATCGCGGCGAGGGCCGCGACCTCACGGCTGGCCTTGGCCTTGGCGCGGCTCATGCGTCCGTGGCCGCATCGCGCAGTGCGAGCGACCACACGGTGGTGTTGCCCTCGACGTGGCGCGCGATCGCGTAGCCACGCTTGCGCAGCCCGGTCATGGCCGCGCGCACTGTGTGCGGCAACCAGCCCGTGGCGTCGGTCATCTCCTCTAGGCTGGCCCCGGTTCCGTTACCGAGCAATGTCAGCAGGCGGTCGGCCTTGCTGTGCTGGCGGGGCGCTAGCGCTGCGGACTGGGCGGGAGTGGTTAGGTCTGGAGCATTCATGGTGGTTCTCCGGTGGAAGCTGACCCATTGTCTGCTTCCACCGCCCACAGCCCCGCGGTTCAACCAAGCGAGGCACATGCGAGCCTGCCCACGCAACTCGTCGGTCAGACCAATGCTCTCATCCTTGGGGAAGTCCAGTGATACTGTAACCTGGCTTCGAATACGGCTCGGTCGATGCGGCTCAATACGGTGACTCAAGTCCTGCCAGCACCATTTCTGCGAATACTTTTCCAATCTCCTCGGCGGTTTCTGAACGATCAGGTCGGAACCAGCGATGCGTCCAATTGAGCATGCCGAGAATTCCGTAAGCGACTGTTCGTGCGGAGCCGAGCTGCCGGAAACTGCCATCGGCGTATCCCTGCTCGATAATAGCGACGATTGAATGCTCGATGCTGCGGTTGAGCGCGCGCATCTGGTCCGACCACGAAGAGCGGGTTCCGCTAACCTGGGTCAGGTCCTCGCGGATGTAGATGTAAAGCAGCGGGTAATTCTTCGCGTATGACAACATCATCGCAGTGACCAGCTCGCGCAGCTTTCGTGTCGGGCTCATTGGGCTGGCCGCGATCCGCCGGGCCAGCTCATCGTTGCCCTCGAGCACCGAGCGGACGATCTCGTCAAACATCTGCTCCTTCGACGAGTAGTAATAGTAAAGCGTCGCCCGGTCGATCCCCAGCTCCGCTGCGACCGCGCTGACGCTGGCACCCTTGTACCCCATCTTGTTGAATACCCGGATGGCGGCTTCGGTAATCTCCTGCCGACGAGTGGCATAAGAGGCGCGGCCGTCCTTCCCGGCGGCCTTGCGCCTGCGGCCGATGCCGGAAGTCTGCTCTTCGGTTGCGGTTTTTGAGTTGGTCATATTCCGGAGCCTAGCGAAGCAGTTAGAGCTGCGCTAGCCACGCGGTGCACCCGCGACATAAATGACCTGACCCGTAATGAAGGATGAGCGCGGATCGACGAACCAAGCAACTGCGTTGGCGATATCCTCCGGTGTGCCGGGGCGGCCGACATGAATCGACTGCAGCTGCTGGGTCACCATATCGTCGAACGCCATTCCCATGCGCTCCGCCACGGCGCGGGTCATGTCGGTGACGATGAAACCGGGCGCCACCGCGTTCGCAGTGATGCCATGACGACCGAGTTCGATTGCCAGCGTCTTGGTCAGTCCTTGAATCCCAGCCTTGGCGGCTGAATAGTTGACCTCACCCAGCGCGCCGAGCGCGGCGATGCTCGACATGTTCACAATCCGCCCCCAGCGTGCAGCGCGCATGTGCGGCTGGACTGCCCGGCTCATGAGGAACACCGAACGCAGATTGACGTCGATCACACTTTGCCAATCCTCGAGACTCATCTTTGCGAGCGTGCGGTCGCGCAGGATCCCGGCGTTGTTGACCAGCACCGTCGGAGCGCCAAGCTGCTGCACCACTGCTTCCATTGCGCGCTCGACCGAGGCCTCGTCCGACACGTCGCCTGCCACCGCGAGGCCGCGTCGGCCGGCGGCTTTCACGTTGGCTACGGTCGCCGCGCAGGCCTCGGCATCGAGATCAAGTGCGGCCACGTCGTGGCCCTCTTCGGCCAGTCTCCTTGCGATAGCTGCGCCGATGCCGCGGGCGGCTCCGGTCACGATGGCAATGCGACGCTCGGGCGGTGTGAAGATTTCGGTCATGCGATCCCCAGCATTTCCTGCGCCTTTTGCGCGAGGAGGAATTTCCTGGCCCGTCCCGAGGCTGTAGTCGGGATATCAGTCTCAGCTATCACCAGAACGTGGCGCGGCACCTTGAAGCGGGCAAGTCGCGTCGCGACCATCGTCCTCATCGCCTCGGGGTCGAGGCTTGCGCCGGGACGGGGCACTATAAAGGCAACCCCGACTTCGCCCATGCGCTCGTCCGGGATGGGGACGACCTGCGCCTGCATCACGTCGGGGTGCGTCGTTAGCAGATCCTCGATTTCGGTTGGAAGCACCTGCTCGCCGCCGCAGCGATAGGATTCCTTGGTGCGGCCGAGCAGAGTCACGTAGCCGTCATCGTCGATCCGGCCGAGATCGCCGGTGTGCAGCCAGCCGTCATCGGTCATGGCGGCGGCTGTGGCTTCCGGTTTGTTGTAATAACCGCGCGTCACGCCAGCGCCTTTGGCTTGCAACTCGCCGGTTTCGCCCGCTGCGAGGACTGCCCCGGTTCCCGGATCGACCACCCGGTATTCCACCAGCCGATTGCCGGGCCAATTTTCGCCAGCCGGCCCGACGTCGCGCAGCCGGCCATTGGTGCTCAGCAGGCGCTCAATCGGATCGTCGGGACGCGTAACTGTGGTCGAGGCGGTCGTTTCGGTCATGCCGTAGCCGGTAGTGATCTCGTCTACGGCGAGGCTCTCGCGCACGGCCCGCCAGAGCCGTTCAGGCGCCCTCCCCCCCGAGGCTAGCACCGCGTGCCATGACGATAGGTCATAGGTGCGCAGCTGCGCTTCATCGAGCAGAGCCAAGGTCATTGCTGGAACCATTAGCGCATCGCTGGCGCGATGCCGTTCGATCGCAGCAAGCGTCCTGTCGGCCTCAAAGCGCAACTGCGGCACGATCGCGCCGCCCACCCACGGCGCTGCGAGCAGCCCTTCAACGTAGCCGAAGACGTGAAACATCGGCAGGGAGAAAATTATGCGCCGCCCGTCCTCGAAGGCGCGCGCGTATGCCGAACCAAAGGCCGTGCGGGTCAGCATGTCATGGGTCAGCTGGACACCCTTGGGCGAACCGGTTGTGCCCGAGGTATAGATGATGTCGCAGTCATCCTGCGGATCGACATTAATTGCATCGATTCGCGGATTGGCCGGGCGCTCCAGATCGGCGAAGGTCAGCGCGCCGCTGCGCAGCTTCGCCTCACCTGCCGGGAAGACCACGATCCGCCGCAGCCGCGGAAGGGCAGAACCGCCGCCGCCGCTCTCCCAGTCCGGAGCGATCTCATCGAGCGCTGCGAGATAATCTACCTCACGGAACGAATCCATCGTCACCAGCAGCGCGCTGTCGGACTGCTCCAGCACGTAGCGCAGTTCGTCACGGCGATTGAGGATGTTGATCGGCACTGCAACGGCTCCAAGCCGCGCGATGGCATATTTGAGCGCCACAAATTCGGGATGATTGCCGATGACGAGCGCAACCTTGTCGCCCGGCGCTACGCCATGCGCGGCGAGCCCGGCTGCAAGGCGGCGCGACCAGTCAGCCATCTCCCGGTAAGTCCAAGTGCGCTCGTCGGTAATGACGAAGGGGCGCTCGCCAAACGTCATCACTGCCTGGTCCAGCGCGCTGTGCAGGGTCAATGGCGTCCATCGGGCAAAGCGTTTGCAGATCGCCGCTTGTCGTTCGGCTACAGGCATCAAAGTGGCCGACATTCATCATCCCCTTTTGCCCGCTCACGAGCGGGCTATTTGGCCGTGCTTACCGCTACTCCTTGATCGTCGTCAATGTATGTGTTGAACCTTTGTTGCAGATTATTCTCGTGAGATTGGCGTCTGGCCGTCTCTCCAGAAGCATTAATCAACGGATATGTTGACTAAGTGATCGAGATGTGAAATGTCGTCTTCAGGTAAGGAGACGGTATGACTGAAAACTTCGACGCAGTTGTGGTTGGGGCCGGTTTCGCCGGACTGCGGGCGCTTTACACGCTCCGCGAGATGGGCATGAAAGTGCTGGTGATCGACGCTGCCGACGACATCGGCGGGGTCTGGTATTTCAATCGTTATCCTGGCGCACGGTGCGATGTCGAAAGCTTCGACTATTCCTACAGCTTTTCGTCCGAACTCGAACAGGAATGGCGTTGGACCGAACGTTATGCGACCCAGCCGGAGATCCTGAGCTACATCAATCACGTTGCCGACCGGTTCGACCTGCGTCGGGATATCCGGCTCAACACGCGCATGGTCGAGGCACGCTACGATCAGGCAGGTACGCGATGGAAGATTGTCACCGATAGCGACACCACCATTGAAACGCCGCGCCTGATTCTTGCGCTTGGCCAGTTATCGCTGCCCAAGGCAACGCAGTATCCGGGGCAGGAGCGCTTTGCCGGCCGCGTGATCTACAGCGCAGTTTGGCCAAAGGACCCGGTGGACTTCAGTGGCAAGCGGGTGGCGATCATCGGTACCGGCTCCTCGGGCGTCCAGATGACGCCGATCATTGCCCGTCAGGCTGCGCAGCTCACCGTGTTCCAGCGCACCGCTAACTATTCGATCCCTGCGGCGAATGCCCCGGTGAGCGATGAGGAGGATGCCGCGATCAAGGCGCGCTACGGCGAGCGACGCCAGCAGGCGCGCAATTCGCCAAGCGGCCTCGGCTTTGTGCCTGATACCCGCGCGGCGATCGACGTGCCCGAAGATGAGCGCGAGGCAGCATACGAGGCGGCTTGGAAGCGCCTTGGTTTCGGCTTTGCTCTGACTTTCAAGGACATCCTGCTCGACGAACGCTCCAACCGCACGGCGTCTGACTTTATCAAGCGCAAGATCTCGGAACAGGTCGAAGACCCGGCGGTGCTCGACAAACTGCTGCCGAAGGACTTCCTGTTCGGCACGCGCCGCCCTTCGGTCGATGCCGGCTACTTCTCGACCTTCAATCGCGACAATGTCCGCCTCGTCGACATTTCTGAAACGCCGATTGAGGAATTTACCGAAAGCGGCATTCGCACGAGCGCGGAAGAGTTTCCGTTCGACATCATCATTTACGCAACGGGCTTCGACACATTCACCGGATCGCTGCTCAAGCCGCAGATCGTGGGCCGCGATGGCCTTACGCTGGCGAAGAAATGGGAGGCCGGACCGGTAAGCTTCCTCGGCATCGGCGTCCACGACTTCCCAAACATGTTCATGATCGGCGGCCCCGGCAGTCCTTCGCTGCTGAGCAATGTGTTGCTGTCTTCCGAAGAGCAGATCGACTGGCTGGCCGGCTTGCTCGAACATGCTCGCAGCCGGGGTCTTGATGAGATCGAGGCGACCGCGGCTGCCGAGAGCGATTGGGTGAAGCATGTGAACGAACGCGCTCAGGAAACGCTCTACCTTACGACGCCCTCATACTATGTCGGCGCTGAAATGCCGGGCAAGCCGCGGGTCTTCATGCCTTACTCGGGCGGGGTGCGTGGTTACCGTCGCATCCTGGAGAAGACCGCTGCCGACGGTTATTCCGGTTTCGAATTGCGCCACGTGGATCATGCCCCTGTTGCCTGAGCAGCCCAACGAGGCCTTCGCCGCCCTTCTGGCCGATCCGCGTTCTGCTCTGCGCAAGCTGCCGCCGACGGTACCACTTTCCGCTCTGCGCGACGGCGCAAATGCGTTCATGGCGAGCGCCTCCGGTCCGGTAGTGTACTCGGTCGAGGAATACTCGATCACCGGGCCGGAATGTGATGTGCCGATCCGCATCTATCGCCCGGACGCGACTGTAATCTTGCCAGTCGTCCTCTACGTTCACGGCGGGGGCTTTCTTCTGGGATCGCTCGACAGCCACGATTCATTGTGTCGCTCGCTGGCACTCGGTAGTAGCGCCGCAGTGATCGCGATCGACTACCGGCTGGCACCCGAGACGCGCTTTCCTGCTCCGTTGCAAGACATCACTGCGGTCTTTCACGGGCTAGCCGGTATGGCGTCGATGCTTGGGCTCGACATGGAGCGTTGTGCGATTGCCGGCGACAGTGCGGGTGGGCAGCTTGCCGCCGCAGCTGCGCTTGATCTGCCTGTTCGGCACCTTGGCCTGCTCTATCCTATGATTGACCCGTCATGCAGCAGCGCAAGCCAGATCGAATACGGGGAGGGGTACATGCTCACCCGCAGCTTCGTCGAATGGGCTTGGGAGATGTACGGCCGAGCTGGCGCCAATCGGCGGGATCCGCGATTTGATCTGCGCCGGGCCGATCCTCGGCATCTGCCGCCAACCACGATCATTACCGCAGCTTGCGATCCGTTGCGCGACGAGGCCGAGGCTTTTGCCGACTGGCTAATTCAATGCGATGTCGACACCAGGGTGCAGCGCTTTTCCGGCATGATCCATGGCTTTGCCGGCATGCCGCAACTGACCGGCCAGGCCGGTGCGGCCATTGCCATTGTCGCCAGCCGTATAAAAGAGAGCCTCGCCTGACCCGGCCGCCGGGGCCACACGCCTGTCAGCGAGAAAGGATCACCGAACCGCCGTTGGCGCCGAGGCCAAGCACCGCCGACATCGCGACCTTTGCGCCGCTAACCTGGTGCCCTTCGGCCTGGCCGCGGAGCTGCCAGGCCAGTTCGCAGACCTGCAGCACGGCCTGAGCAGTCGTGGCTTCGCCAAAGGAAAGGAACCCGCCGCTCGGGTTCAGCGGCAGGTCGCCCCCGATCGCCAGCCGATCATTGGCCAGCATCCAGTCGCCTGCGCCCGCTTCATAGAAGCCGAAGATCTCGGGCCAGGCGAGCAAGTGCCACGCGGTATTGTCGGCCATTTCGAGCAGGTCGACGTCTTCCGGGCCAAGACCCGCCATATCGAAGGCGCGTGCCACGGCCGTCGCAACTTCGCTGGTATGCGGCACACCTTGGCGTACCGTACTCGAAATGGTCGGGATGCGACGGGCGGGATCGCCGAACTTGCCCGTCGCGGCAACGCAGCCCGCAACCTTCACCGTAGTGTTCCCTAGCCGCTTGGCGTACGTCTCACTGGCGAGAATCACGGCTGCAGCGCCGTCGCTTACCGGGCAGATTTCGAGCAGATGCAACGGATCCGCGACGACCGGTGAGGCCATCACTTCTTCAACGCTGGTCTCCTTGCGAAAGCGCGCCAGCCGGTTGCCTGAGGCGTTGCGCCGCATCTGCACCGCGGCCTTGGCCAACAGCTCGGGACTGGTGCGATGCTGATGCATGCGGCGCTTCGCCTCGATCGCCCAGTAGGCTGGATTGGTCGCGCCCATTGCCACCCAGCGCAGGTAATCGCTGTCGGTGATATCGTCCTGGCTGCCGGGCGGGCGCGGGATGAAGCCCTTGGGCATGCGTTCCGCCCCCATTGCGCATACCACATCGCATTGGCCGCTGGCGATCAAGGCATAGGCAGTCTGGACGGCGATCGCGCCAGCCGCGCAGGCGCCTCCGACGTTGATGCAGGTCATTCCGTGCTCGGAAACGGCCTGCGCAACTTCGTTGGCGTGGAGACCCCAGCCCATACCGCCTTCGAACCGTGAGCTAGCTGCGACTAGCGCCTGCACGTCACGCCAACCGATTGACGCATCCGCGAGGGCTGCGCCAGTCGCATCGAGCGCAAGCTGCAACTGTGACTTTTCCGGCCACTTGCCCCAAGGGTGCGCACCAACACCGATTACATAAACAGACTGGGTCATTTAGCGCTCGCAAACTTGTATGTGCAGACCGGGCCCTGCGTCGGATCATCGTAAAGCTGCTCGACCACCAATTGCACCGGTTCGCCGATAGTAATCGCTTCGAGGGGGAAGCCACTGAGCATGCCCATAACCTCCACGCCATCGCCAAGATCTACGAGCCCGATGGCGTAAGGTTCCCAGTGGTCCATCCGGAATAGCGGCGGCGGCTGATAGCGCTGCACGGTGTAGCTCAGCAGAGTGCCGCGTTCTGGCAGCAACACCTGCTCAAGCTCGACCGCGTCGCAGTCCGGATTGCGGCAGCCCGGCGCTACCGGGAAATAGACCGTCCCGCAGCCGCAACAACGCGAACCGATCAGTCGCGGACCGCCGGGGCCGTCCTCGAACAGGCCGTCTGCGACCGGCCGCATCATAGCGAAAGGATGTCCCGGATTTCGCGGAAGTACAGGGTGCCATTGGCGACGTCGCTGACCGACACCTCATGGCGAACGTAGCGGCGGCCGCGCTTTTCGTACTTGTCGGTGGCGCGGGTGGTGATCCGCACCGTCGCACCGACAGGAATGGGGGCCACGATCTCGGAATCGTGAAAGGTGTGGATCGAGCCGATGGCAAACGGCTTAGTATGATCGAACTGCACCGAAAGGACAAAGTGCGACACGAGCAGCGGGGGCACGATCGCGCCCCCGAACGGCGATTGCCCGGGAATGCGCCAAGTGTTCATCTTCCACCCTTCGTACCACGGGTTGAAGTCCTCGACAGCGTCGGCATAGAGAATCACCAGTTCCGGCGTGATCTCCAGATCACGTGACAGCTCGTCGCCGATCTCGACCATGTCCCAGTAGGTTTGCGACCCCTGCTCGAGCCCGGCGATGAATGCACGGGTTTGCTCCACCTGGATCGGCGTCAGCGGCTGCAGGCTGTCAGTTGTCACGGTTTGCTCGCTCATCGTTCCTGCTCCCTCAGACGCCGACATCGACTTCGACCCAGCCAACAGTCTTCTTCTCGCCCGCTTCGTTGTCGGCCCAGACGTCGACGATGAAGCGGAAGCCTTCACCCTTCGGCTGCTTTTCGCGGACCACGCCATGGGTTGTGATCACCTCGTTGGCGAGGGTCGAGGCGACGTACTTGCAGACAACGCGTGCTCCGCTGAACATCGCCGCGCCGAAGTGGTTGACGCACATCTCGGCGATGTAGGCCGATGACATTTCGCCGGTCTGGATCGGGGCCTTGAGACCGGTCTGCGCCGCATACACGGGATCCCAGTGATTGGGATTGAACCGTCCCCATAGGCGTGACCCCATCAGCTGGATCAGCGCCTTTTTCTTGATTGGCTCAAGTTCGAAACCGACCGGGGTGTCCCGCGTGACGAGATGTGCGTTTATCATGATCAGAACTTCCCGGTCAGCTGGAGCGCGACTTCGCGGCCGCGCGCTACTACGCCTCGCTGCTCGCCCATCGCGCCCGGTACGCTCGAGCCGCCAGTGCGGTCAGCCGCGTAGAGGAGGTAGTACTTGTTGCCGATGTTGCGGCCGATCAGCGCGATCGACCAACGGTCATCGACCTGGGAGATGCGCGCGCTGGCGTTAAAGCGCCAGAACCCGTTCTGGTAGGTGGACGACGACATCGTGTCGGACGCGTAATAGCCGCTCGAATAAAACGCGTCGGCGGTCAGTCCAATCTTGTAGCTGCCCAGAGGGATGTCGAGTTCGGCGCCTGCATTACCGGCCCAGTCGGGCGAGCGCGCCGGCGCCCGGCCGCTGAAGTCCTGCTGTAGCGTCAGCGCGGTCGCGTTGACGAACGAGCAGTTCGGCGGCGGCACGGCCGTCGCTCGGGTCGTGCCCGTCGCGAAGGTGTAGCTATAGCACTGCCCCACGAAATCCTTGTAGCGGTTGTGGGTATAGGCAAGCGCGCCGTGCAGGGTAAGTTTGTCCGTTGCTGCGAAGTTGAGTTCCGCCTCGGCCCCACGCTGTTGCAGCTTGCCGGCGTTGTTGATCGTGTAAGCAACGCGCGAGGGATCATAGGTGTTCACCTGCAGATCCGAGAAATTGTAGCTGAACGCCGCGAGGTTGAGTCGCAGGCGGCCGTCAAGGAAACGACCCTTGATGCCGGCTTCGAAGCCGTGTGCGCGTTCAGAACCGAAATCGGCATCACCGATGCGTGTGCCGGTCTGTAGCGGTGTGGTCAGGCCGAAGCCGCCAGACTTGAACCCAGTGCGGTAGGCAGCGAAGACAGTGAGATCACTATGAGGATGCCAGGTGATGGTCGCCTCGGGCGAGACGTTGTCATCGTCAAATCGGCCTTCCAGCACGCCGGGCGTGTCCGAACCGGGATAGATGGTCGATTGCGTGGCGAACGTTCCGATGCCGTAAAGGTTACGCTTGTTGAAATTCTTGCGCTCCTTCGTGTAGCGGGCACCACCCGCGATTTCGAGGGAATCGCTTGGCTTCACGATCATCTGGAGGAAGGCCGATAGCGTGTTGCCGGTCTGCACATTGAGATCTTCGTAAGTGCTGAAGCGATTAACAGCTGCGACGTAATTGCTGTCCTTGAGCTTGGTGTCGTTGGTGTCGTGCAGGCGGGTCGTCTGGTAGAACGCGCCGGCCATGAAGTTGACTTTGCCCGGGAAGCTGCTGGTCAGGCGCAGTTCCTGCGAAAACTGCTCGTTGCGCTGCTCGTTGAAGAAGGCGAGCTGGGAAAAACTGGTTTGGTCGAGCCCAGAGAAGAAGCGGTACTGGGTGTAGTTGTACCCAGTCGTCGCATCGATCTGAATCTTCCCGACCTTCAGCCCCATTTCGAGCATTTCGGTAAGCACAGTGAGGCGACCATAGGGCTTCCCGTCGACGGAACCGCCATGCATCGTCCGCGAGATCGCGGCCGGAACGTCGCCGATCGTGGTGCGATTATCGATCACGCAGTCAGCAGCCGGATCGGCCACGCCATACATTCGCGGGTAGGGACCCGAGCAGGGGCCGATGTTCTGAGTCGCGGTGCCCGGACCGGAGTCGGAATCATGGCCGTAGAAAGACTTGAGGCGGAAGTTGAAGATGCCGCCGGCTTCACCCTTGAGCGTCAGACGGGCAAGCACTTCTTGGTCGCCGGGACGCGGATCGGAGGCGCCGGGCAGCTGCGCAGCGCCCGCAGGCGCGCCGGTCGCCGGGTTGTAGAACGGATTGGCGATCGGCTGCGCGGTGTTGCGCAGCCAGCCGTCGAGGTTGCGAAAGCGGACGGCAAGGCGTGCGCCAAAGTTTTCGGCCAGCGGTCCCGAAATGGCCGCTTCGGTGGTCAGTTCGTCACCGACAAATTCATACGATGCACGGCCTGATACTTCGAGGTGATCGGTTGGATCTGCCGTCTTGATCGAGATGACGCCCGCAGTGTTGTTCTTGCCGAACAGCAGCGCTTGAGGTCCCTTCAGCACTTCGACCTGGCGCACGTCGAACATGCCGAGCTGCGCTATGCGTCCGTCGCTAGTCTGGACGCCGTCGATGGCGACCGAAACTGCCTGCTCGAAGCCGGCCTGGTTGGCGGGCGAGCTGACGCCGCGGATGGCGATTGTGCCGCCGCCGTTCGATTTGTAGGCGCCAACAATCACTGTCGGGGTCAGTTCGCCGATCTTGCTGAGATCAGTGGCATTATTGTTTGCCAGCTGTTGCTGCCCGACAACCGATACGATGACCGGCACGTTGTTCAGCGATTCACTTCGGCGGCGCGCGGTTACGACGATGTCGCCGCCGTCCTGTGGCGCAGCATCGCTCTGCACCGCATCAGAAACGCTAGCGGGTCCAGGATTCGGTTCGGACTGCGCAAGCGCTGGCGAAGCCAGCAGCGCTGCCAAAGAGGTCCCGCAAACAAGCCCGGTCCGGGAAGCCCAGCCTTTCATTTCATTCTCCCCACTACGGCCACTTTGGCCTGTTCGCCCGCCTTGATCACATGGGCACAAATTGAAACTGGCAACCAGATCGCAATTTGTCAATACAAGTGTTGATAAAATGTATCTGCGGGAAGGGCGACCTTCCGTGTTCGCAATGGCTTTCTCGCATCAGGATGTGGTGCCAAGATCTCCGATATGGCATCATATCTCTGATAATAGGCTTTATAAATTAAAGTGATGGCCCCCTGGCACGTCGCCCAGCTGAGCATTTGAGCTTATAAAATATGTCAACATGAATGTGGAGTTTGTTTGGCGCGAGTGCATTCAGGCCAGAGCGAGGGCTGAATTGTCCATGGTTCACATAATGGCAGGAGTTGGGGGGGGGGGGCGACCTGACGGCGATATGAGCGGGCAGCTGGAGGTAAGGGCGGTTCGTTGCCGCAGGCTTTCGAAACTTGCGTTGGTTTGGGCGCCTTGTCTTCAGCCGGAGGCTTCAATGCAGGGGCTGGCCGTCACGCGACATCGTCAGGACTTCGATGTCCGTCCGACATCCTCATCTACCGTCGCAGATTGCGGTCTGGTTCGCTCCCACCGAGTGAGTTGTCAACATTATCGTGGATAAATGATCTCTACTAAAAGTACCATGAAAAACTAGGTGTTTAGATATCCACACGGAGTAGTTCGGATATAATATCAGCAATGAATCGGCATAAAAAATCGACGATACCATTGATTTAGGCACCAGTGGCCTTGCAGTCGCTGCATGATCGTCCCTGCACAGCCCTGGATGATCCTGGGCCAGCGGACCGTTCGGCACTATTTCTCGACTGCTCCCTAACGGCATGCTCGCAGTCCGCTAAGGAGTTGCAAAGGGGCGCATCGCCATCGATTGCCTGAACCAAGGCCTCAAAGGAGCAGTCTGAAATCCTGCCGAGGGTATGCAGACTGCCAGGGCTTGGACTGATCGAACGCAGCAAATCAGCATGTTGGAGAAATGTTGCAATGTGGGCTGTGCTTCGCAGGCAATTGTCGACGAGCTTGGCCGAGCGTTTCCGGCTTGGGGTATTGCATCGCCGAGCTGACTGGCGATTCGCTTGAACATTTCGCCGAGCCTCTGGCGGTGGCGTTCGCAATCTCAATAAGGCTGCGTCTTCGGCGCTCCCTGTAGGTCCCCGATGGGGTCTAGGGCATTTTTAGGTGAAAGATATATTTAAAAACAAAATCTTGATAATTTCATCAACGTATACGTTGAAATAAACTCAACATTCATGTTGACACTCGTCATCGTGGCGATAGGCTCGACCCCACAAACGTAAGAACAGCTCTTGGGAGAACGGCCTATGTCAGGCTTTGGCGAGTGCCAGGGGCGCGGTCGTATTGCCGTTCCGGTTACGATCTCCACTGCCATGGCGCAGCATCCATGCGCTGCCCTAAAATCCAGAGCACTGCCTGGGCAGTCAAAGTGGTCGCCTGCCGGAAGAGTGGCTGAAGTTCTCCGGCGGCCTCTGGTGCGGAAAATCGCATCTTCGTGATTGGTCCGGCGGAGGCTGGCAGGACAAGTTTTCAATTCAAAAGCATAATTCGGATTAAGGGAAAGGAGACCTCGGGATGATCGGCGGTAAATTCGTAATTGATGCGGTAGTGCACGCTTACAACCATCTTCCAAGCAATTGGACTGACCCGGTTCTTGGCGATGCGATGGTCGAACTTGCGTATCATCTGGCATGCGATCCGCCAGACTCGCGCTATGCGATGACCCGCGAGGAGTACCTGATCGATTGGCAGATGCCCGATGTCACCAACTTCCTCTTCCACGAAAGCGATACCGATGTTGCCGTAATTCATCCGCTGGCCATAGCCGCGTTCAAGGATGGATATTCTTCGGTGGCCAAGGCCGTCGAAGGTCTCAGCGCTCATCCAAACCGTTTCATCGGGGCCTATGCTTGTGTCGATCCGCTGCGCGGGAAGGACGCCCTGCATGACATGGCCGAGCAGGCATCGATGTATAAACCTTTGGGCCTAAAGCTTTATCCGACAAGCTGGGACGGGACTGGGCCGGTCAGCTGGCGAATGGATGACCCCAAGCTCATCTACCCGCTTTACGAGCAGGCTCAGAAGCTGGGCATCGGTACCGTGGCTGTCCACAAGGCCGTTCCGATCGGGCCGTTCGCTGTCGGTAACGCCTACAATCCGAACGATATCGAAAATGCGGCGACCGACTTCCCCGATCTCAATTTCGAAATCGTCCACGGCGGGCTGGCCTTCATGGAAGAAACGGCGTGGCTGCTTGCCCGCTTTGGCAACATCGCTATCAACATGGAAATCCAGAACATCCTGGTGGAACGGCGCCCGCGCGCCTTTGCCGAGGTGTTGTTGGGCCTTTGCCGGGTCGGCGGGGCGGACATGTTGGACCGGATGTTCTGGGGTTCCGGTGGGACGCTTGTCCACAATCAACCGGGTCTCGAGGCATTCGATCGCTTCGAATTCCCCGAAGACTTGCTGGACTCCGCGGGCCTGTTCAAGCCGATCAGTCAGATAACGGAAGCGCACAAGGCCAATATTCTCGGCGGCACGTTCGCACGCCTGCATGGGCTCGACATCGAAGCGCTGAAAGCCGGGATTGCGGGCGACGAATTTGCCCGCGCGCCGGGCGAGGCACCCAAGGCGCCGTTCTCCACGATCGGTAAGGAATTGGCGCATGGCTGACGAGCTGCGCAAGCCGCTGCCAGAGTTGCGCGAGCGTATTCTGGCGGCACTGGACGAGATCAAGGACCCCTGCAGCCTGGCTGCAGGGACTCCCCTTGGACTTTCGGAAATGGGTCTGGTGAAGGAACTCGTGATTGGCGCAGATGGGGCGATCGACGTCAGTCTGCGACTGACGTCGCCGTTCTGCCACATGATCGGCTTCTTCAAGACTGAGGCCATTCGCCGGATCGGGGAGCTGCCTGGCGTCACGCAGGTGTCATTCCAGGCGGACAACGGGCTGGATTGGTCTCCGAATGACATTGCGCCGGCCGCTCGCTCAAGGCGCGAAGTTCATCTCCGGCGCATGGAGGAGAGGCTGCCTGCGGCATCCTGAGCCCTGCAAGATCACAAAAATAGAAAATGAAGGGGATTGGAAATGATCGGAGAAACCGGACGAACTGTGTCCGCCGTCTGCGTGCTGGCGACAGCGCTGCTCTCCACGACAGCACTCGCGCAATCCGAGTCCGCACCAGCCGGAGCTTCGCCTGACGCGGCGACGAACGAGATCATTGTCACTGCGCAGCGCCGTAACGAGTCCCTTGCGCGAACGCCAGTTGCAGTCGCGGTGGTGACCCAGGAATTGCTTGCACGCAAAGCGATCACTTCCGAAGCCGATCTTCAGACGGCAGTGCCGGGCCTGACCGTCAAGACCGGTCAGAACGACAACCAGCTCAATTTTTCGCTGCGCGGTCAGACGGTCGATCCCTTTTCTAGTTCACGCCCGAGCGTCTTGCCTTACTTCAACGAAGTTCAGGTCGGTGGTGTCGGCGCTACGGCAATCTACGATCTCGCCTCGGTGCAGGTCTTGAAGGGGCCTCAAGGCACTCTGTTCGGCCGCAATGCTACCGGGGGTGCTGTGCTTTACACCAGGGCCAAGCCGTCCGACGAATTTGGCGGATACGTGACCGGCCGCGTCGGCAATTACTCCGCCTGGCAAATCGAGGGTGCCGTGAATGCCCCTCTGGTCAAGGACAAGGTCCTGCTGCGGGTAGCCGGCTTCGTCCAGCGGCGTGATGGCTTTCAGGAGAATCTCTATCGCGACGAGCGCTTGGGCGAAGTCCGCCGCGAGAACGTGCGCGTCAGTCTTACCCTCAAGCCGTCTTCAGGAATCACCAATGATCTCGTCGTCGACTACGGTCACAGTGACGGCAAGAGCCTGACAAGCGTCGTCTATAATGTCTTGCCGCTGGGGGCACCGGCATTCGTGCCTTTCAATTTTCTGTTTTCACCCGCGGTTGACAGTGTTTTTGGAACCGGAACTTGGACCGCTTACCTCGCGGCTCACCCCAAGGCGGACCCGAACGGACTGATCGCTTTCGCCGCAACCCAGAAGGCTCGCGGTCCGTACATCGTGAATGTCGATTCACCCAATTATTACCGCCAGAAAAAATGGATCATCTCCAACATCACCACGGTTGATGTCGGCGGCGACGCAAAGCTCAAGAACGTATTCGGCTACGTCCGCACTAAGTTTCAGGGCGCAGGCGAGTTCGATGGATCCCCTTATGGCGGTGATGCCAACGGGCCGGCCGGTCGGGGCGGGATCATCAAGCAAGCCAGCGACGAACTGCAGTTGCTGGGCAAAGGATTCGACAACCGGCTCGATTACGTGGCCGGCGTCTACTACTCGCACGAAACCGACAACACCCGCTCGCAGAGCATTATTTTCGATCTCTCTCCCGTTTCACCCCCGATCGAGCAGATCAACGACGGCAAGTTCACGAACGAGACGATCGCGGGTTATGGCCAGGCGACCCTCACGCTTGTCGGCAACCTGCGTGCCACGGCGGGCGCACGCTACACTTCCGAGAACGTGAAATTCGTGCGCGCCGCCGATGACACATACGTCACCAACCCTCTGCCGCAGTACAACTTCAACCAGGACCGTACCTTCCGAAAACTGAGCTGGACATTCGGCATCGAGGACCAGGTCAACAGTGACCTCCTGATCTACGCCAAGACGCGGCGCAGTTTCCGCAGCGGCGGTTTCAACTACTTCGCGCCGCCGACCGAAGGTTTTGGCAACGCTACCGGCGGGACTTATCGTCCCGAGGTTGCGACCGACGTCGAACTCGGCCTGAAATACCGCGGGCAGGCCGGCAGCATGCCTGTCCAGATCAATCTGGCTGGCTACAACATGTGGGTGAAGGACATCCAGCGGGCATTTTACGCCCAGATTTTCGGCAATCTGGCAGCAATCACGGTCAATGTGCCGAAAGCTGAGATCACCGGGGTCGAACTCGACGGATCCCTTGAGCCTGCGCATTGGCTGACCCTGGGGGGAAGTATTAATTACACTAATGCGCGATTTACCAGCAACGTCGTAGAAGTGGTCGGCAACCCGGCGGCGACCTTCGATACCTATCCTGACACGCCTGAATGGTCCGGCGCGGCGTACATGGATCTTCATGCACCAATCAGCGACAGGTTGACCGCCAATCTTCGGGCCGATGTTTACGCGCAGTCGCAAACTTATTTCAGCTCGACAGCCAAGAGCCTAACGCAGGGCGCCAGTATCCCCGGCTACGCGCTAGTCAATTTGCGCCTTGGTATACAGGACGAAGCATCTGGCTGGTCGCTCGCTGGGATCGTCAAGAACCTGTTCGACAAGACCTATTATACCGGGGGTGTCGGCTTCGCGAACATCTTCTCGCTCAATACGGCGGTGCCCGGCGACCGGCGCACCTGGATGGTCGAGGCTCGCTATAAATTCTGATAATCCGAAGGAAACTGGCCGTGAGTGGACGTCTCAAAGATAAGGTTGCGGTGATCACTGGTGCTGGCTCCGGCATGGGGGAGGCGATGGCTCGTCGCTTCCATGCCGAAGGCGCCAAGGTCGTGGCGGTCGATGTGAGTGGTCGCGAGGAGGCCTTGGCTGCGGCTTTGGGCGATGGCTGTGTCGCCTGCAGGGCTGACGTCTCCAAGTCCAGCGACGTACAACGCATGCTGGATCTTGCTGTCGAACGGTTCGGGAAACTGGACATTCTGTGCAACAATGCCGGCATCCAAGGCCCGATCGCCAATACCGTCGATTGCAAGGAGGAAGATTGGGATCGCGTACTCGCGGTGAACCTCACCGGCGTATTTCTTGGTATGAAGTACGCAATCCCTCGGATGCTTTCGACTGCTGGGAAGGGGGCGATCGTCAACACCAGTTCGATGGCCTCGCTCGTTGCGTTCATAGGCCTTCCGGCCTACTCGGCCTCGAAGGGGGGGGTCTCTATCCTCACTCGGCTTACCGCAGCGGAATATGCCAAGACCGGAATCCGGGTCAACGCGATTGCACCCGGTACTATCGATACGGGGATGACCCGCGGCATGCCCCAGGACTATTTGCAGGGAGCCGTTGATGCGACTCTCATGGGGCGGATCGGTACTCCGGAGGAAATTGCCAACTTGGCTCTGTTTCTGGCGAGCGACGAGGCGAGTTATATCACTGGGACCGAAACTGCGGTCGATGGCGGATATACCCTAGTTTGAGCGCGCAAATGTACACGCTGATCAACGCCGGCCCTAGCCCTTACGGCCGCAAGGTCTCGGTTGCGCTCTACGAAAAGGGCCTTCCCTTTCGGACAATTTTCGACTTGCCCTGGGCCGAGGCTGTCGAAACTCGCCAGCACAGCCCGTTGGAACAGCTGCCAATACTTATTCCAAGCGTCGGGGATCCCATCTACGATTCCTGCTTTATCATCGATTGGCTGGAATGGACCCATCCCGAATGCCCCTTGCTCCCGACAGCACTTGAACAGCGGATCGTGGCGAGGCAGCTTCAAGTGTTGGGTGAACGGTTGATGGAAATAGCCCAGTCGATCATCTTTGAGAGCCAGCGAGCAGCACCGGCGGCTGCGCTGCTTGAGCGGCAGAGCCGCAAGATCGTAGGCGGCCTGCAGGCTGCCGAAGCGATGTTCGCCCAGGGCATCGCACGACTTGAAGGTGAGCGACCACATATTGGCGAAATCGCAGTTGCGACAACCTTGCTGTGCTGGGAATTCGTAATTGAACAAGGCATCAGTCCGCCCCTGGACATCTTGGATTGGCGGGGGCGGCATCCCGAGCTCAAGAAACGCATCGGTGAACTGTCATGTCGTGAATCTTTCAGGCAATCGGAACCCCGACCTATGCCCATAAATGTGGCCGGAGTGGTACATTGAGTGAGCGCACGTCCCAAATGACCTGTCGGCGGATGATCTCCGCGGAGGAGTAGCGCGATGATCGTGCCATCGTCGATATTTCTCGCTGCCGCAGCGGGCGTGCTGGGCGGTGCGATGAATGCACTGGCTGGCGGCGGCACATTTGCGACGCTACCAGCCTTGATCGCACTTGGGCTTCCCGCGAACATCGCAAACGCTACTTCGAACGTTGCTCTTCTCCCTGGTGCTGGAGTGAGCGCCTGGGCTTTTCGGCACGAACTCGAACCTGTCGCGGGTCTATCCGTTCGAGTCCTCGGGGCGTTGACGTTCAACTTTGGACTTTTCGGAAGCCTGCTTCTGGTGCTCACTCCGACTAAGATGTTTGACGTCTTGATTCCTTGGTTGCTGCTGTTCGCCTTTGCTGTGATCGTTTTCGGCAAACGCGCTGCTGACTGGCTTCATTCGCGCGTTACCATCGGTCGGCCAACATTACTCGCCGCACAGGCGCTAATCGGGTTATATGGTGGCTATTTCGGTGGCGGTGTCGGCCTCATCACCACCGCGCTTTACGGTCTGCTTGCCAATATCCGTCCGCGCGAGCTGTTTTCGATCCGGGTTACGATGCTTGCGACAGCCAATCTTGCAGCCGCGTTCGTGTTCATCGGTTTCGCAATGGTGTGGTGGAGGGCGTGCGCGCCGATGCTGCTCGGCTCGATCGTCGGCGGCTGGTTAGGTGCGATGATCGGCAAACGGCTCTCGCCAGGTGTCGTACGTGCCAGCACGGTACTGCTCACCGGCCTGACAACCATCGTATTCTTTGTTCGCGCATACGGCGGATAGACATTGTCAGACTAGAATTACCAGCCGATGGGGTAGGAGGTGGATTGGGTGCAGGCGCGATCTGTTAGAGTGCCTTCACCTCGCTAGGCGTCAAAACCACCGCTGGGCGCTCGAAGTTAGACGTGCGGTTTCCACTGTCGCTGCGGAACGTCGAAGACCTGCTGTTCAAGCGTGGGACCGACCTGTGCCATAAAACCGTGCGTCTGTGGTGGAACCGATTGCCGCGCGTGACGTGCTCGCTCCTCGCGATTGCAAGTGTTGCGGACAATCGGTCTGACCGCAGTGAATTAATTATAGGGTTGCAGTGCAATCAACTGTCCGCGTGCCTTGGGACCAGCAGTGAAGGCGCCGCCGTCGGTCGCTACATATAGCGTATCCCGGTCGCTGGGCCCGCGTCCAAAGCTTGCATCGGTGGCGCCAACGATGTGCTGCCCCGCTTCGGCGACGATGGACCGCCGGCCATCCGGAGTGATCCGCACCAGCGTATTGTAGGGATGCGTGGTGATAAACAGTGATCCGTCATGACCGATGGCGAAGTCGTCGCCTGGGATACCGCGCGCGACCTGCGCGGGTGGGCCAAAGCGACCATCCTTGCCGAGGGTATACTTCATCAAGAGAGTTGCGTCGGAAACCGTGACGAACATGTCACGCCCGGCAAAGCGCTGATCTGCCCCCTTCTGAGTGGCCCAATTTCTATTTTAGAATTGGCCACGAAGGAGGAATGGAATGGCAAGGAAGCACAAGCCTGAAGACATCATCGGCAAGCTGCGTGAGGCGGAGATCGTGCTGGCGCAGGGCGGGACGGTTGCAGATGCATGCCGGCGGATCAGCGTTACCGAACAGAGCTACTACCGCTGGCGCAAGGAGTACGGCGGCTTGAAGATGGATCAGGCTCGACGGATGAAAGAGCTGGAAAAGGAAAATACACGGCTGCGTCGGGCCGTGTCTGATCTGATGCTAGACAAGTTGATCCTGCAGGAAGCTGCCAAGGGAAACTTCTAAGCCCCGCGCGCCGCAGGCGTTGTATCGATCATATCAGGACAATGGTGGCTGTCTCCGAGCGGCGGATCTGCCGCGTGCTTGGACAACATCGATCGACACAGCGCAAGACGCCGCGTGGGGCAGATGACGAAGCCGCACTCACTGAAGACATCATCGCCCTTGCCAGACAATATGGTCGCTACGGCTATCGCCGGATAACGGCGTTGCTGCGCGAGGCAGGCTGGCATGTGAACCGCAAGCGGGTTGAACGCATCTGGCGTCGTGAAGGTCTCAAGGTGCCGCACAAGCAGCCCAAGCGCTCTCGGCTCTGGCTCAACGACGGATCGTGTATCCGACTGCGGCCGGAGTATCCGGGGCACGTGTGGTCCTATGATTTTGTCGAAGGTCGCACGCACGACGGTCGCAAGTTCCGCATCCTGTCGATCATCGATGAAGCCAGCAGGGAGTGCCTGGCCTTGCCGGTTGCGCGACGACTGCGCAGCGAGGATGTGCTGGCGGCACTAGCCCAACTGTTCGTCACCCGTGGGCCGCCGGCGCATATACGATCAGACAACGGCCCGGAGTTTATCGCCAACGCCGTGCAGCAATGGCTTGCGAGGGTCGGTGTGAAGACGCTCTACATCACACCCGGCAGCCCATGGGAGAATGGCTACTGCGAGAGCTTTAATGGCTCGATGCGCGACGAGCTCTTGAATGGGGAGATCTTCTACACCTTGGCTGAGGCAAAGATCCTGATCGAAGCCTGGCGACGCCATTACAACACCGTCAGGCCGCACAGCTCGTTGGGGTACCGTCCACCAGCCCCGGAAACGGCGACACCGCCATGGCTGCCCTCCGGTTCCGCTACGCTACACCTACGGCCAGCCATGGCGTCGGAGGCAATCTTGCACTAACAAACAACACGGACCACTCAGTGGGGGCCGATCACGGGCGTTGCCATGGTTGCAACTGCCAAAGCGACGAATGACGTGGGACCGATGCGAAGCTGATGCACGGACATAACCTCTCCTCCTCGTAGCGGGCATCACCGCTCTTCGACGAGGCCCGCCGAAGTGGCTCTGACCAAGCGCGCCATTGTTTTGGCGTCGAGTAGAAGGTTACGCATTATGAGGCAGCAGTCAAATGAACCTTTGGCATTCAAGGTTTGAAGCCTATTGCCCGGGAAACTTTGCCGGGCGCTTCTCCAGGAAGTGTGCAACGCCCTCCTTGAAATCCGCGCTTTTCAGGCTTTCCCGCATTTCCTCATCGGCGTCCTGCATCGACGTCGCGAGATCGACGAACAGGGCGTCCCACAACTGGCGCTTCATGATGTGGGTCGAGCGGGGAGAGACATTGGCGGCCAGGTTTTCGGCATATTCGCGGGCCTCGTCCAGCAGCCGTTCGGGGGCGCAGACCCGGTCTGCCAGGCCGATGCGGTATGCCTCGTCTCCATCCACCCGGCGGGAGGAGAACATCAGGTCCAGTGCACGGCTATGCCCCACCAATCGCGTCAGCATCCAGCTGGTGCCATGCTCCGCAATCAGGCCCCGCCGCGAGAACGACGTCACGAACGCCGCATTGCTGGAGGCAAACCGCAAGTCGCAGAACAGCAGCAGCGCCAGCCCCAGCCCGGCCGCCGCGCCATTGACTGCGGCAATGATCGGCTTGCCCACGGAGGGGAGCCAGGTCATTGGATGCTGGAAATCTTCGCGGGCCGCCGGGTCGAGCGGGGTGAACGATTTGCTTGCAGTCTTCCCGGTTGAGGTCATTCCATCCAGCGCGTTCATGTCGACGCCCGAGCAGAACCCCTTCCCCGCGCCGGTCACGATGATGGCACGGACCTGCGGATCGTTGTTCGCCTGCTCCACGGCCTGGCGGAATTCTGCCGCCATGGTCGGGGTCCAGGCGTTCAGGCGCTCCGGCCGGTTCAGCGTGATCGTGGCGACCGCGCGGGTCACATCGTAACAAACCTGCGAATAGGTCACTGACTTTCCTCTCTTGCCTCAGACGTTGTGATGCCGGCCTCAGACGAGCCGAATGGTCATGCCCGACAGTTCGATATTCCCCTCGGCCGTCAGGCAGCCATGCCGGGCAGCGTTTGCACGCAGCTGCGCGGCGCGAGCGGAGTGCAGGTCGAAAGTGTGGAATCCTTCACTGCCGCCGCCTGCCAGGGGCTCAAACCGCAGCTCGCCTTCATCCAGGTGGATGCGCGTCACCTGGTCGATAGGGTCCATCGGCCGACCCAGAATTTCCCCCCAGCGCCCCGCCATGGCCTGGGGGTCGAGCGCGTTTATTCCAACCCCGGTAATGGCCTCGCCCTGGGTGGCGCAGCTTTGCCAGTCCGGGCCGCCCCACTCCCAGTCGGACCAGCGCGGCATGTAATCGACGGACAGCAGAGTTCCGCCCACATCCTTGGGGTGCAGGTGCATGAAGCCTGCGCCACCGCGATCCAGCTGGTCAGCCACGCGCACACCCGCAGCATCAATCCGCGCGCGCGCTTCCTCTGCCGCGTCGGTTTGAAGAATGACCATATAGCCGCAGTCGCCGCCCTGCTTGGCCAGCAAGCGCCCGACGGTGGTGTTTTCCGTGAT
>JACCDH010953946.1_pt1 | contig 36832 bp, 32 predicted proteins | sample 7442481 | NCBI WGS metagenome assembly JACCDH01 (sample SAMN15323433, study PRJNA562643) | freshwater metagenome | isolation source: river surface water | place: USA:Blue River Watershed | collected 2017-08-15 | reverse complement strand
CAGCTGGTAACTGTTGTACAAATTGTTCGATTAACTGATTTGATTGGCCTTGATCACCACTGATCGAGCTATGGACCACCAGAATATTTTTCATGTCGACCTCTTCGTTGTAAATTAAAGTACATTTCAATGGCGCCTACTTTATCAACAAAAAAATCGATAAAAAATCAGATAAAATTGCACATATCTTTCTATTTATTTCATTAATCTATTTTCTAATCCAAATGGCGAACCTTCGCGTATATAAAAGTTATGATAAATGGCTCAGAGTGATGATTATGTTGGATCAGCAACGAAGTTACGGGCATGATGCCTGTTCAGTTTCGCGAACTTCACAGGGATCTATGAATAGTACAGAAGCGTCCGTCGCTCTCAATCTTGGCCAGTGGGAAGAAGCGCTTGGTTTAATTGCTTTAAACCGTGATAAGTCTGCCTATGCTGCCTTGTTTAATTATTTTGCGCCGCGCTTGAAAGCTTTTGGTATCAAGATGTTTGGTAACGAACAGCAAGCGCTTGAAATGGTTCAAGACACCCTGCTGAATGTTTGGCAAAAAGCAGCACTGTTTGATCCATCACGCGGTTGTGCCACTACATGGATCTATACCATCGCTCGTAATGTACGCTTTGACATGTTGCGAAAAAAGCAAAGCCGCAAAGACGATATCAGTGCAGATGATTTGTGGAGTGAAGGCAATTATCCAGAGCCTGAAGATATGCCCAGCCATAACTGGGATTTGTATCTGATAGCAGAAAAAATTGCGCCTCATTTCGATGCTTTACCGCCAGCACAACGAATTGTGATGGAAAAAGTTTATCTCGAAGAAAATTCGCACCAAGAAGTTGCCGAAGAGCTAGGGATCCCCTTAGGCACAGTAAAATCTCGGATCCGTTTAGCATTAGACCGTTTAAGAGAGGCCGTTGATGACAAATAGCATTAAACATCATCCAAGTTTGAGTTTGTTAGAGCAGTATTCTGACGGGACTCTGACGGCTGAAATCTCGCTGTTGGTTGCAACCCACTTGGATTTCTGCCCACATTGTCGGCAATTAACCCGGGACATTGAAACGGATCAAGCCTGTAGTTTTGCCCAAGAGGCTGTATCTGCTGACCAATCTGATGATTGGCTGGCCATGATGCAAGCTGTGTTAGCCGCAGACGTTTCTGCTGTTAATATGGCACCAGCTCAGAACCATGCCGCAGGAGATAGTTTTCCGGCGAAAATTGAATATGCTGGTTACGAATTCGATTTACCAAGAGCCTTGCAACGTCTGTCTGACAAACGCAGCAAATGGTTGAGCTTAGGTGGTATTTCAACGGCGAAATTGCCATCCGGTGAACCTCATCATATCTCTTTGTTGTATATTGATAAGAATACTGAAGTTCCGTTACATACGCACAAAGGGCTAGAAATCACGCTTGTGTTATCAGGTGAAATTGTTGATGAAGTCGGCCGTTATGGCCCGGGTGATTTGATTATTAATACACCGGATGACACGCACACCCCGCGAAATGTGAGCGAAGAGCCATGCTTATGCTTGTCGGTGTTAAGTGCACCGCTTGAATTTAAACAAGGCCTCACTCGGTTATTAAACCCGTTACAACGGTTTTTCTACTAACTTTAAACGGTTGTGCCTATATTATGGAAACAAAGCCGCTTTAAGCGGCTTTGTTTATTGCGTTGCAGCTAACGCTGATGCTAACTAACGCTTATCGCAATTCGAAGGCTTAACTGAGTAAGGCTATCCCCCCCTTTAAATTATAAACTTCAGCAAACCCTGCTCGATTTAAAATCTTTGCCGCCAGCAAACTACGATTGCCTGAACGACAAACCAGCAGCAAACGTTGCTGAGGGGTAAGTTGTTGCGCCATCAGAGCCCAAGCCAATCGAGACAATGGCACATGGAATACTTGTGTCTGAGGTGGAATGTAGCCTTCCAGTTGGCCAGCGCTTTGCTCATAGCCCTCGCGAACATCCACTAAGACGACATCGGGATGCTGAGCGAGATAGCTCTCTAGTTCGTTCGCCGCAATAATCTGTTTTGCATCCGATGCATCCACATCAACAATGCCACATTGATACTGCGACGCTTGGGTTAGCTGTTCACTGTGCTGCTGAATTTGCGCAAGCCAAGCCGGCGTTAACGCTTTCACTTGCACTAACTGGCCAAGTAGGGGCTGTTCCGCTTGGGCAATTTGCCAAGTAGTAAAAAAGCGTTGAGCGTAATCATGACTTGATAACAACAAGGTATCTGGCGAAATCCGGTGTTGTAGGGACACTAAACTTTGAACGAATTCCGTTGGATTGGCATCGGCTAAATCTAAGCGCCCGCAGCCCCCTGGCAATAATAAATCCCCGACAAACACGGCTATCAATTGTGTGTTTTTGCTTAATAGAAAACTACAGCTATCTGCACTATGGCCCGGAGTGTTAACACGCTCCAGCTGAAATTCACCACAATCAATCACAGCAACAGATAAAGGCCAACCTAACTGATCGACAGTTTGCAAACTCGGATTTAACAAGGCAACTAAGTCTGCACGAACTGATGGCTGATCTTGATGACAATGAGTTTCTAATACCGCTTTTAACTGAAGACCCTGTCCTTGGACTAAATTAGCGAGGCGATTGGCCAGCGGAGCGACGGGATCAATAATCACCGCTTCCCTACTTTGCTCAGACACCAATAAGTAACTACAAAACTCCTCATGCTTGAGCTGCGTCACGCCATCTGAATATTCTAAATCTTGGCTCAGTACATCCGAGAGGACCAAACAGCTACGACGCACCACAGGCACCAAGGCAATAATAGCCTGGCAAGCCTCATCAATTTGCGCTTGGGTTGTGGCTGGGCCAAAAGATAAACGGATCGCACCTTGGCTACGCCAAGTTTCAAGCCCCATGGCATCCAGCACGAAGCTGGTTGGAACCTTGGAACTGCAGGCGGAGCCTGAACTGACACGGATCCCTGCAGCGTCAAATAAGTCCATGATATCTTTGCTGAAAAACCCAGGAACTGCGAAATTAATGGTGGTAGGCACCACAAAAGGTTCCTGACTATTCAATACTAAATCAGGGTATAAAGTACGTAGTGCTTGCAACAATTGTTGCCGATAACGCCAGAGCACAGCTTCCGGTTGAAACACGGAATCAGTTTTTTTCAGTAATTCAGTAAAAATCGCATGCAAGGCTGCGATGCCTGGCAAGTTCTCGGTGCCAGATCTCAAACCGCCCTCTTGGCCGCCACCTGCAATAAACGGCTGATAAGGCGTGTTTTGCCGCACATATAAAAAGCCGATGCCTTTGGGCGCATAAAGTTTATGGCCACTAAATGGTGCGTAATCGATCGTAGTGTTGGCGATATCTAGCGACATTTTGCCAAGTGCTTGCACACAATCTACCATCCAGCGCACTTGGGGATTGGCATCACGGATCACTTTTTCCAACAAGGTAATCTCTTGTTTGACTCCAGTTTCGTTATTTGCCGCCATGGTACACACTAAGGCGGCATTGGGCAGTAACGTCGCCAAAACGTCGAGATCAAGAATACCATTGTGGTCAACAGGAATGGCCTGCACAGTGGCATTGATCTCTAACACTTTATTCCAATGCTTTAAACTTTCTGGGACCGCTTTATGTTCGGTTGCCCCATACAACAACAAGGTGTTCGGCCCTTGCAATCCGCGCGACCGCGCATCTAACAATGCGGAGACAATCGATGTTTGGATCCCCTCGGTCGCCCCCGATGTAAAAACAATTTGGCCACTGGTTGCGCCAATCACTTGCCGCGCTAATTGCCGGGTTGCTTCCAATTCTACTTTGGCCTTGATACCGGTGCTGTGGCTACTACTCGGATTGCCGAAGCACGTTTGCATATGATGCAATACCGCGGCCGCAGCGCAAGGTAATACTGGCGTTGTGGCATTATGATCAAGATAAATTTCTTGAGGTTTTTGCTGAGACTTCGCAGCGCTGAAATTGCTGTGATTTTCTGTTGTATCCACGTTCATCCGCTTACCTTTGGCTGTGCGATTTGCTGCAACATTCGCTGCACCATTCATTGAATAATTCGCTGGAGTATAGGCTAAACCACTCGCTTTATAACAATTAAGAATATCTTATGCCCATTATGATATTTCAAATCAGCATCAAGCGACAAGCCTGTCCAAAGAAATAGCCAGCTAAACCGTTGCAGGTCAACTCAAAAAAAAACTCCGCCTAAGCGGAGTTTTTTTATTCGACCAAATCTTTTGGGATATCGGGTCTTAACGCAGACCAGACTCGACCAGATTCTTTACCATACTTTCTGACTGCGAGAACCACTTCATCATGCTTGCCAGCTTCCGCATACAATTTCAGCTGATGGTAGTATTTACGCGCCAATTCACGGGCTTCTGGATGCGAGAAATAGAAAGTCGCAATTTTGCGATAAAGACCACGGAAGCCATTGAGGATCAATACATAAATACGATTGGCTGAGTGCAGAGCAAGTTCGTGATTCAAGTTGTAATCAAAATCTGCAAAGGCAACGGCAGTATCTTCTAAACTTTCAGCGCCGGCAAATGCTGCAATCGCTTGGTCACGATGATTTTTTACAGCACCGCGAATGTAGATTGCGCTGATATTCGTACGAGCAGACAATAATTCATCAACCAACTCCGGCATCCGTTCTTCATCTAAACGAGCCAAAGTTTCTAAAATATTTAAGCCTGAAGTTTCCCAAAAATTATTCACTTTCGTCGGTTTACCATGTTGAATGGTGAGCCAACCATCTCGGGCCAATCGTTGCAAAACTTCACGTAAAGTGGTTCTTGTCACACCAATCAGTTCAGACAGTTCACGCTCAGCTGGCAAAATTGAGCCCGGAGCAAATTTTCCATTCCAAATGGATTCGACAATATATTCTTCCGCAAACCCAGCTGGGCTCTGCGCTTTAATGAGGTTAGTCATCCGGATCTGTCCGTTATTGTTGTGATTTTGGTTAACTTTGGCACTGATTGTACCAGACAAAGTACAGTTAACAAGCTCCTTCAGGCAAAATGGCAGAACTTACTCTGGCTAGAGGTTGTTTTCAGCAGGAAATTGGCTTAGATTGTCGTCTGAAAAAATAACCCAACTACAAGGGAAATCAGATGTTTGCAGCAGTGGCTCGTTGGCCTAAACAACGCTGGCCTTGGATCCTTCTCACAGTCTCTTCAAGCGCATTATTACTTATTGCTTTGTATTTCCAATACGGCATGGGGCTGGCTCCTTGTATCATGTGTGTTTATCAACGATTTGCCCTTTGCGGCATTATCATCGCTGGCTTGATTGGCAGTTTCGGTTATCAATCTGCCATAGCCCGCTGGCTGGGTTATGGCGCATGGTTGGTCGGCTCAGGTTGGGGGTTGAAAATTGCCCATGACCAAGTGGTGAATGAACAAATTGTGGCGAGCGGCGGGTTTTCTACTTGCAGTTTATTTCCAGAGTTCCCAGTCTGGTTACCCTTAAATGAGTGGTTTCCAGCAGTATTCGCACCAACGGGCATGTGTGGCGAAATCGTCTGGACCTTCCTGAGTTTCTCCATGCCATTTTGGATGCGGATAATTTTTGGGATGTACTTGGTTGTTGCGATTATTATTCTCGCGAGCCAATTGAAGAAGCATAAATACAATCCATATGATTAAATCCGCGGAATTTAAATCGTCCGTAATAAAAAACCGCCAAATTTGGCGGTTTTTTTTATCTAATTTATCTGATGACGCTGAAATTACAGGATTGCTAACAGCTCAACATCGAAAATCAACGCACTGTATGGCTTGATTGCACCACCAGCACCACGCTCGCCATAGGCTAAGTTATGTGGAATGTATAAACGATACTTAGCGCCAACTGGCATTAATTGTAATGCTTCGGTCCAACCTGCGATCACACCAGAAACTGGGAACTCTGCTGGTTGGCCACGATTGTAAGAAGAGTCAAATACAGTACCATCGATCAATGTACCGTGATAATGCGTGCGCACTTTGTCAGCGCGCGTAGGCTTCTGGCCTTCACCCGCATTGATAACTTCGTATTGTAAACCTGAGGCCGTGGTCACTACGCCTGGTTTTTTCGCATTTTCAGCTAAGAACGCTTCACCGGCACCTGCAGCAAGTTTGGCTTGAGCTTCTTGCTCTGCTTGCATGCGCGCGCTGATCACTTCAAAGGCGGCACGAATTTGCGCTTCAGATACTTCAGGTTCGTCACCTGCGAAAGCAGCAGCTAAACCTGCAGCAACGGCGCTAATATCTAAGCCTTCAAATGGATTATCCGCCAGTTGTTGGCCCATTTGTAAGCCAATGCCATAACTTGCATGTTGTTCCAAGGTGGTGAATTTTGACATAAGGTTCACTTTTTAAAATTGCGCAATTGCGCGGTTAATAACGCGGCAACTGAGCAAACAGCCGCCAACAAAAAATTTTTAGATCGCTTGGACTTGCTGCCAAATAGAGCGGACCAGCTGTTCATCGGCAGCATTCAATTCGCCGTTGGCAATAGCCTGTTGCAAACTCTCGTTGACTGCACTGTAGATATCAGCGGCTTGAAAAGGCTGCTCAGTTAGTTGCAACTGCCCGACCGCTAAATCGACATGGCCTCGCAAATAACCACTGGCAAACAATTCGTCATCCGTTAACTGGGCAACACTATGGTCAAAATAATCAGCAATTTGCGATATTTTTAATTCGACCGTATTCATTCGTCTTCTCCTAGCCCTAAACGGTACATCACATAATCATTATAACCACAAAGCACTTTAATCATGCCTTGCAGCGATTGATCTAACTGCGGATCGCCACTGTCGCTGATTAACGGACGCCCTGCTAACTGTTGGATTTTAGTCTTGGTCGCTAGCAAGCAAATATTTTCGCGCCCAACGGCTTTGATGACTGCGGGTGATAATTGTTGATTGCCGCGACCGAAAATATGGCCTTGGCCACCAATCAAAGTGATGACCAAGCGACAATCATGGCCTTCGACCAATTTCAACAACTGCGCAGCAGTGACATCGCTGGCAATCACTTCGCCATTTTCAACAACATCAACCCCTAACAAGGTATTTGGCAAGCCGAGTTCAGCCATCACCGCAGCAACAGTACTGCCCGAGCCCATGACATAACGCACATCATCTTGCATTTGACTGACAAAATAAGCCGCTAAATCATCAAGCACCAATTCTTCTGATTCTTTGCCCGCCATCTTGACGCTTTGGACATAACGTAATTCGGCTGGAATTTGCATTTCACCATAACGTTTTGCCCGCACTGTGCCTTGGCGAAACGCGACTTCATCGATATCCATCACTTGCGCTTCTTGCACGGAGACTAACTCTCCCCGCACCATCTTGGCGACTACCTTGCCTGCGGCTTGTGGTGTAATGGCATAAACACCTGAATGAATTTTACAACCGGCTGGAATGCCAAGTACCGTCAAATGTGGTCCAACACTGGCGCAGATATTTCGCGCAGTGCCATCGCCACCGGCAAAAAGTAACAGATCAACGCCAAAATCACTTAAAGCACGCGCCGCTGCTTCACTATCTTCGGCCGTCGTTGGCATCGCTGGGGTGTATTCAATCAATTCAACAGCAAAGCCCAGCGCTTTTGCCAAATCGCCGCCCATAATGCCGGCAACGGTGACAATGACCAACTCTTGCTGACAGGGCAATAATTCTTGTAATGCAAATTCAGCACGAGTGGTAGCCATAGGGACTGCACCTAACTCAAGTGCTGTCAACGCCATGCCATCACTGCCCTTGAGTGCAACAGCACCACCTAAACCTGCGACAGGATTAATGATTAAACCTAACCGAAACCGATGGTCCTTGCGAACACTCATAGTCAGCTCCTCAAAAATTTGCCGCATTCTACCTGAACTGACCTCACTTGGCATCACTGAAGCTGAATTGGTGCTGAGTCGATTGCACTTAACGGACAGCTCGATTAGATTAGGGCATATTTGCAACTGGCAGGACCACCGCAGCATGGCACTTTTAGATCAACTGACGCAATTGCGTGAGCAATACCAAACGCATCCCTATCCGCTAGCAAATGAGCGGATCGCGCGATTAAAACAGTTAAAGCAAGTACTTTTGCAGCAACAACAAGCCTTGTATGCTGCAGCCGCGACTGATTTTGGTCAGCGCTCAGCATCAGAAACACGCATGCTCGAAGTATTTCCAACCATCAATAACTTAAATGATGTCATCAATAAAGTGAAACGTTGGATGAAGCCCTCCAAACGCCATGTCAGTGTGTTATTTCAACCGGCTTCAAACCAAGTGATTTATCAACCCCTGGGCGTAGTTGGGGTTATAGTGCCTTGGAATTATCCTATTTTCTTGGCTCTTGGCCCACTGATTGGTGCGATTGCCGCTGGTAATAAAGTGATGGTGAAACTTTCAGAAAGTACGCCGGCAATCAATCACGTGTTACGCCAAATTATTGAAACAGCATTGCCTGATGATGCATGTGTGATTGAGGGCGAAGCGGATGTTGCGGCAGCTTTCAGTGCACTGCCCTTTGATCATTTACTTTACACCGGCTCTACTGCGGTCGGCCATCATGTGATGCGCGCAGCGAGCGCCAACTTAACGCCAGTCACACTTGAACTTGGCGGTAAATCGCCGGTGTTGGTTGCGCCGGATGCGGATATTTCAGCCATGGCCAATCGAATTATGTTTGGCAAAGCCAGTAATGGCGGACAAACCTGCGTGGCGCCAGATTATCTGTTAGTGCACGCTTCGGCACTCAAACAAACAATTGCCGCCTTAACTGCCGAATTTCAGCGGTTTTATCCCAAAGGCATTGCCGACGAACATTGGACTTCAGTGATCACTGCTCGTCACTGGCAACGTTTATTAGAGTTAATGAACCAAGCCAAAGCGGCCGGTGCTGAAGTAATTAGTTTGGGCGAGCCATTGAATGAACAGGATGAAAAGCGGCGGATGCCATTGCAGCTTATTTTAAATGCGCCACTTGAATGTGAGATTTGGCGACAAGAAATTTTTGGCCCACTGCTACCGATTAAGACCTACCAGCACGTCGATGAGGCTTTCGATTTTATTCGCAACCAACCACGGCCATTGGCTTTTTACCTCTTCAGTCATGATCAGAAGCTGATCGACCGCGCTTTACTGACGGTGCATGCCGGTGGGGTTTGTATCAATGATACTCTGGTGCATGTGGGGCAGGATGATTTGCCCTTTGGTGGTATTGGTCCCTCAGGCATGGGGCATTATCATGGTTATGAAGGCTTTTTAACGTTTAGCCATGCCAAAGCAGTCCATCGCAAAGGACGTTTCAATAGTGGTGTGTTTGGCTATCCACACCTGCGCGGTAAACTTCTCGATAAAATGTTGAACTGGTTATTAAAACCCTAAGGGTTCCAGCCATATTGCCAAAACTAACCTTAGGTTTGGGCAATATGGCTGTCAACTCTTGCTTGGCGTCTTGTGGGTTATTTGTTGGTTATCTGTTCTGTTGATTATACAGTGCATTATTTGACCCATGCTGCGATTTGCAAAGGCAATCGCCACGTCAGGAATGCCGCCAACAGCGCAACCCCACCTGCGAGCACAAAACTTAAAGTAGAGCCGGCCCCATCTTGCCAAGTCCAGCCACACAGATAAGCACCAATCGCACCGCCTCCGCCGTACACTAAGCCGGCGTATAATGCTTGGCCCCGACTGCGCTGACTTGGCGGAAAAAATTGTTGAATAAATTGCATTGCACAGCTATGAGCTAAAGCAAAGCTAAAAGCATGCAGTAGCATACTCAGCGCCAGCACCCAGGGATATTGGGCAAAGAGCCCAACCACAGTCCAGCGAATGGCAGTTAAGCCATAACATAAGGTCAATAAATTACGGTAGCTGCGGTTTTTCAGAACTTTGCCGGCATAATAAAAGGCAATAATTTCAGCAGCGACCGCCAGCGCAATCAACAGGCCGCTATGTGTACCGCTATATCCCAAATCTCGGGTATAAATGGTAAAAAAACTATAAAAAGGCGCAAAACTCATTTGCATTAAAAATGCCGCAACCATGAAGAGTAAAAATGACCGATGCTGCCATAGCCGTCGAAATTGCATGGTCTGTTGTTGATCAGTCGATTGCAGAGAAAATTTTGGCAATTGCCAAAGGGTCAGTAGCATAATTGCCAAAAACACTAAGGCACTTGCTGGTAAAAATTCGGGGCCAAATTGTTCTAATAAATACCCCCCTAACACCACCAGGAGAATGTAACCAACACTGCCGGCGGATCTGACTTTGCTGTAGCGTGCCGTATCATTGGCTAAATAATGAAAGGCAGATGTTTCAAGCTGCGGCAAAATCGCGGTCCAGCAAAGGCTGTAGATAGATAATCCTACGACCAGTAGCGCAAATCCACCGTCGAAAAAACTACTACACCAGCCAATAGTTGCCAGCACAGCGCCAAGCCGCATTACAGAAACCGGATCGCCGCGACGCGTCGCTAAACTTGCCCATAAGCTAGGACCGATGATGCGCATGCCAGTCACAATGGCCAACAATAAGCCAATGTCGTGGGAATTTAAGCCTCGCGCATCCAGATAAAGGCCAATATAGGGTACAAACACCCCTAACACCCCAAAATAGGCAAGATAGGCCAGCGCCAACATTTTTTCATCGGAACGATTTACGAACACGTTTCACCTTTCAACATATGCCAGCAAGCGGCACGTTAAATCAGCAGCAATTGATAAAATTTCAAGCGGAGCAGAACACAGTCTAAACATCAATCGATGAAAAACCATCAGCGAAAGGTCTATCGCTGAATACCAGCAAGTCAAACAATTGGCTAAAAACCGAACCGACAAAATCAGCAAGCCATCCGTTGGGATGGCTTGCAAACTCAACCGATTACCCCACGCAGTCAACGTGATTGTCGGGCGACCGCCGCTAAATCAGGCGTACTAACACTGACTTGATGATTTTGTGCATGATGACGCAGGAAATGGTCCATCAGCACAATCGCCAACATCGCTTCGGCAATTGGCACTGCACGAATACCGACACAAGGATCGTGACGTCCTTTGGTCACCAGCTCAACAGGTTCGCCATACTTATTAATACTCTGGCCTGGGATACTGATGCTCGAGGTCGGCTTTAGAGCAATGCTGACGGAGATATCTTGTCCTGAAGAAATACCACCTAAGATCCCGCCTGCATGATTTGCGCTGAAGCCTTGGGGAGTTAATGCATCGCGATGGGTTGAACCTTGTTGTTCTACCACCGCAAAACCGTCGCCAATTTCAACCGCTTTCACGGCATTGATACTCATCATGGCGTGTGCGATGTCGGCATCCAGTCTATCAAAAACTGGTTCACCCCAACCCACCGGCACATTGCTCGCGACGACATTGACCCGAGCACCGACAGAATCGCCCGCTTTTTTCAAATCGCGCATAAAGGTATCGAGATCAGCCAATTTATCGACATCAGGGCAAAAAAAGTCATTTTGTTCAACTTGTTGCCAATCCACCTTTTCCGCCTTGATTGGCCCTAGCTGCGCAAGATAACCGCGCACTTCAATGCTAAAGCGTTGACGTAAGTATTGCTTGGCGATGGCTCCTGCGGCAACACGGACGGCAGTTTCACGGGCAGAAGAGCGACCACCGCCGCGGTAATCCCGCACCCCATATTTATGGTGATAGGTATAATCTGCATGGCCTGGGCGAAATAAATCTTTGATCGCGGAATAGTCTTGGCTGCGCTGATCGGTATTTTCAATCAGTAAACCAATGGAGCAACCGGTGGTTTGCCCTTCGAACACCCCGGATAAAATCTTGACGACATCGTCTTCGCGCCGCTGAGTGGTGTAACGGGATGTGCCTGGTTTACGCCGATCTAAATCGTGTTGGATCGCCTCCAAATCCAACTGCAAACCCGGAGGACAACCATCCAACACGCCACCAATCGCCGGACCATGACTTTCACCAAAAGTAGTCAAACGAAATAATTCACCAATCGAATTGCCAGCCATGCCTTACTCCATAAAATCTGCTTGATGCGCAACCAACTGAGCTTTGGTTAAAGCGAATACCCCAATGCCACCGTTATTAAATTGGATCCAATCAAAAGGCACCGCGGGGAATCGCTCTGCTAACGCCACCATGCTGTTACCGACCTCACAAATTAATACCCCTTGCTCGGTCAAATGCTCAGCAGCTTCACGCAAAATACGCACCGTTAAATCTAAACCATCCACACCTGAAGCCAAACCGAGTTCAGGTTCATGGTGATATTCATCCGGTAAATCAGCCATGTCATCAGCATCCACATAAGGCGGATTGGTGACAATCAAATCATATTGTTGGCCGGGTAAAGCGTCGTAACCGTCAGAAAGAATTGGAAACACGCGGTCTTCAAGCTGATGTTGACTGATGTTTAGATCGGCCACCATCAACGCATCCTCACTGATATCCACGGCATCAACTTCAGCATCAGGCATGTAATGCGCACAGGCAATCGCAATACAACCCGAACCGGTGCATAAATCTAAAATTCGCTTGGGCGGATTTACAGCAAACCAAGTCGCAAATTGTTGCGTAATTAATTCGGCGATGGGTGAGCGCGGCACTAACACGCGTTCATCCACATAAAATGGTAATCCAGCAAAATAAGCATGCTGCGTGAGGTAAGCCGCTGGGACACGTTGTTCAATGCGAGCTTGCACCAACGCAATAAACTGCTGACGTTCGTGGCGAGTGAGTCGTGTTTGTAATAATGCCGGCTCCGCCAGATGCGTCAGGTGCAGCGTGTGGGCCATTAATACGCCGGCTTCATCCCAAGGATTATCAGTGCCATGGCCAAAATATAGCTCGGCAGCATTAAACTGACTGACGGCAAACCGCAACCAATCGTGGATAGTTAGCAAATGCTCGAGGGCATCGTCGATTAATTCTGCAGTTAGCTGATAAGAATGTTGTTCTGTCATTTATTTCAATCTGCTCTTTGTATAGACTTGGGTTATGCGTAAATTACCGCCTTTAACTGATCAGGATTTACAGCTGTTTCGCGATTCCATCGCTGGCGCCAAGCCATTGCGGCAGGACAAGATACCGCCTGCTCGCGTCATCAGCAAGCAAAAATCCGCCATCAAGACGTCTGAACGAATAGATGACGCTAGTTTATTCTATTTTTCCGACGAATACGAAGGCTATCAGTTTGATGGCGGTACAATTAGTTATGCGCAGCCGGGTGAAGACCCACAATTGCCTAAAAATCTCAAACGCGGCGAGATCCAACCGACCGTGGTGTTAGATTTACATGGACTGAGTCAACTGCAAGCAAAAAACGAATTGGCAGGTTTATTGGCATATTGCCAACAAGAGCATCTCAATTGTGCCTGTATCGTCCATGGTAAAGGCAGTGGTTTATTGGCCAGAAAAGTTCCGAATTGGCTCATTCAACATCCGAACGTGCGTGCTTTTCATACGGCGCCAACCCATTGGGGGCGAGATGGCGCCTTATTGGTACTGCTTAAGACCCCGGATTAGTCGGGGGTAAATCAAGTACTCCAACCTTTTCCAGCATCACAGCTGCTTGACCAGGCTCGTATTGTAAAGTCACCAAACTTGAAGTTTCAAAAATGGGCGCTTGGCCATTTCGACTAAACGTTTCAACCAAAAAACTCACCAAGGGCATATGCGAAACTAATAAAATTCGCGCATCGGGTTTAGTGGCTAACAACGCATCCACATAAAGTTGCACTTGCAAGCAGTCGCCTTCTGGAATTAACTCTGCTAAGGTTTCAATAGTAGGTTTTGCAGATTGCGCATGCCACATCAATTCGGCTGTTTGTGTGGTGCGCACGAAAGGACTGTGCAAGATATAATCGAAAGCTTGGTAGTGGCAGGCCAACCAATTTGCCATTTGGGCAACATCGGCTCGTCCTCTGGCTGTTAACTCACGTTGACTATCTTGACTGCGAAGAGGCTCAGCATCACCATGCCTCATGATAACCAAATTGACCATTGTGCACACCATTGTCGACTTATCGCCCAGTGCGAAAAGTGTGCGCTATGATAAAGAAAGATCGCGCGAACAGTAACTGTTAATAAAGCATAAAACCAAAATTTTATATTCCTGTTTGATATGATGAGCTGCCGTTCGACTCGTCAATCGCTGCCGAGAACGAGGCTAGAATTGAATAAATCGCAAGTCATTCACAGTACGAACGATCATCGCAGCTATCTGTCGTTGACCCTCGACAACGGTCTGAAAGTTTTAGTGGTGGAACAAGCTGATGCCGAAAAAAGCGCCGCCGCAATGGCGGTCAATGTTGGCCATTTTGATGATCCCATTGATCGAGAAGGATTGGCGCATTTCCTGGAGCATTTGGTATTTTTAGGTTCCACAAAGTTTCCAGATCCGGCTGATTATCAACAATTCATTGCCGCCAAAGGCGGTAGCCACAATGCTTGGACTGGCACAGAGCATTCTTGTTTTTATTTTGATATCGATGACAAAAGCTTTGCCCAAGGGCTTGAACGATTTGCCGATATGCTCGGCGCCCCCCTGCTCAGTGAAGAAGCCGTAAACAAAGAACGTCAAGCCATTGAAGCTGAGTTTTCGATGAAACTGAAAGACGATGGCCGCAGAATTTATCAAGCGCACAAAGAGACCATCAATCCTGCGCATCCTTTTGCTAAATTTTCAGTGGGTAATTTGCAGACTTTGGATGATCGGCCACATGAATCTGCGCAGCAAGCCGTGCGCAAATTCTACCAAAGCCAATATAGCGCCAAACGCATGTCACTGGTGACGGTGAGCAGCCTCCCTCTCAAACGACAAGTCGAATTAGTCCAATTGCATTTTGCCGACCTCCCTGCAGAATTACCGGCTAAACCAGCACTTGCTGAACCCCTGTATTTGCCAGAACACTTAGGGATCCAACTGAATATCCAACCGCATAAACCGACCCAACGCTTGGTGCTTAGTTTTGCTCTGCCAGATATTCAACCTTGGTATCGTTATAAAATTATCAGTTTTTTAGCACATTTATTGGGGGATGAAGGCGCAGGCTCCCTGCTCAGCGTGCTAAAAACCGAAGGTTGGGTGAATGCGCTGAATGCAGGCGGAGGAATTGACGGCAGTAACTATAAAGACTTCACCATTGCCTATGAATTAACACAGCAAGGATTTGCACATATTCAACAAATCACTCAGTTATCTTTTGCCTTTATTCAACTGCTGAAACAATCGGCATTTCCGCAGGAATTATTTTTGGAAAGACAAAAGCTTTGTCAGTGGAGCTTTCTCTATCAAGAACCGCGGTCAGCCTTACAACTTGCTAGTGATCTGGCGATAAATTTACAGCATTACCCAGAAGAAGATTATATTTTTGGCGACTACCGCATGGAGTTTCCACCTGAGCATCTCTATCGGCAAATCCTCAGTTACTTCCGTGCAGATAATCTGCGGATCATGCTGATAGCGCCAGAAGTGAAGGTTGAGCAACAAGCCCGCTGGTATCATACCCCTTATAGTGTTGAACGTTTGGATCCTGCTTGGTTAGCAACACTTGCGGAAGTTCAAAGTAATCCAGAACTAAAGTTACCGGCGCAGAACCCCTATATTGTCGGACATCTTAATTTACTGCCACTGCACGCCCATCAACATCATCCAGTCAACATCTGCCAAAAGCCCCATTTAGCCCTATGGTTCAAAGCAGATACTGACTTTAATAGCCCCAAGGGCCATATCTTTTTGCAACTCACCTTACCCAATACGGTGCAATCCATTTTGCAATTGGCGTTTACGAAGTTATGGCTGGAACTATTTTTAGACCGGATTAATGAACATTTTTATGCCGCCACGACGGCAGGCCTCAGTTACAACATTTATGTCCAGCAGCATGGCCTCACTTTGCATAGTAGCGGCCTTTCAGGCAATCAAATTACGCTGCTGCAGGATATTTTGCAGCAGATGGAAGACCACAGCTATTGCCCAAATCGACTCGAAGAAATTAAAACTCAATTGATCAGACATTGGCATAACCAAGTAAAAAATAAGCCAATTAGTCAGTTATTTAGTCACTTATCAAGCTTATTACAGCCGATGAATCCAAATAGTGAGCTGTTAGCAGAAGCTTTGAAGAGTGCTAATCAACAGCAGTTTCAAGAGTTCTGTCAATCGATGCTTGCCAAGGTTCATATCGAAGGCTTAATGCTGGGAAATTGGAGTAAACCGGAAGCGAAAACATTACAGCAAATGCTGGAACTTTGGCTGAGCAATAGACCTAGCTTGGGCGAGAAACAACCAAGATTAAGTTACAGCATTAACCAGCTAGGGCCAGTTTGGTTACAACAAGAGGTCAATCATGATGACCACGCCTTGGTGATTTATTTACCTGCCAAAGACCGCACCCCCCGCAGTATGGCGTTATTTATGCTTGCGAATCATTTGATTTCCCCTGAATATTTCCATGCCTTGCGCACCGAGCAGCAACTGGGCTATTTAGTCGGTACCGGTTATGTCCCGATGAACTTAAAGCCGGGGATCGCCTTTTATATTCAATCCCCCAAGGTTGCTCCTGCCGATTTATATTATTCGACGGTCATTTTTTATCGACGGTTTTTAGAAGAATTGCCGGATTTGACTGCGAAAGAATTTGCGGGCTTAAAACAGGGTTTACAAGGACAATTGAAGGAACGCGATACCAGTTTGGCTGCCCGAGCAAAGCGGATCTGGCTAGCGATCGGTCAAGGCGATCATGAATGCCGACTAACGCAGCAAATTTTACAAGAACTGCAAGAACTCACACTGAGCACATTTGTTAATTTTTGCTATGAATTATTAGCTCCTGATTACGATGCCTTATTCATGGCAACTGGCGATTCCCCTCAACACACGCATATGCGAAGTTTAAAAAATGAGGAATTTGCAGATTTACTGAAGCTAGAAACTGATTCGCTTTGACAGCAGATTTAAATTTCTATAATTTAAATCTGTGTCAGTCGAACAGTGCCAAAAAATTGAATAAAAACAATAATAACTTTAATTACCTTGCCTTTATTCTTATGGCTTTAATAGCACCGCCTACTTATGCCGCAAGCTGGCAAGAGTCGATGCCGTATGTTCTGACGTCAATTTTATTTTTTTCCTTTGGCGCATTGCTATTAGCTCACTTATCTATTTTAAAAATGCGCAGATACCAGCGTCGCCTCGAACAAAGCGAAGAACGCCTGCGTTTATCGTTGTGGGGCAGCGGCGATGAATTATGGGATTGGAATATTGCTGAAGGTAAATTATTCCGCTCGAGTTCTTGGCAAAATCCCGTTGATTTAACGCCTGAAACCAACCAATTCCCCCCTAATCGCGACAATATTCATCCGTTTGACCTTGAACGGGTGACTGATCAACTTTATCAACATTTGGCAGGCGATACCCCATACTTTGAGGCTACTTATCGTTTAAGAGCCAATGATGGGACTTGGATTTGGGTACTCGACCGCGGCAAAGTGGTGTCAATGGACGCTGATGGCGTCGCCACTCGGATGACTGGCACCTTAAAAAACATCCACCTGCTGAAACATACCGAAGAGCGCTTAGAACTCTTTGCCCGTTGTTTAGAAAATATCTCCGATGCGGTTGTCATTTGTGACACCAACTTTATTGTGTTGGAAGTGAATCAATCCTTTAGTGAAATTACTGGTAAACAACGTGAGCAAGTCATCCGTAAACCCTTTGACTTAGCGATGTACCCGAGTCGTTTTTTACAGGAAATTGGCAAAACACTGCAAGAGCACGGTTCTTGGCAGGGAGAAATTCAAGATCAGAGGCAAAATAACGAAATTTATCAAGCTGAACTGAGCTTTGATATTGTGCGAGATGAACACGGCCAAATCACTCAGTATGTTGCGGTATTTTCTGATATTTCAGAAAGGAAACGCCGTGAAGCTGAATTAAGCCGTTTAGCCAATTCCGACACATTAACCGGCCTACCCAATCGAGCTGTGTTTTCGGCAGAATTAAGTCGATTGGTTGACCGCGAAGAACGACATGCGCTGTTGGTTTTTGATTTAGATAATTTCAAAAAAATTAACGACTCTTTGGGCCACCATCTAGGCGATAATTTACTGATCAAACTAGCCGAACGCTTGACCAAGTTAACCAAACCGAAAGAGCGTTTATATCGGCTTGGTGGTGACGAGTTTGCCATCCTGCTTGAGAGCACCAACGATATCCATCTCATCACCAGTTTGGCGAAAGAATTACTGAAACAAATTAACCAACCATTTTTTATTCACCAACATGAGCTTGCTGTCACCAGCAGTATTGGTATCGTGCTGTATCCAGAAGATGGTAAAGATCCTGAGGCGCTGCTGCGTAATGCCGATACCGCGATGTATCATGCCAAAAATGATGGCGCCAATCGTTATTTGTTTTTCAATGATTCAATGAATAAGCTGGCGGTTAAACGGCTGCAGCTGGAAAACCTTATCCGCCATGGTTTGAAAGAAAACTATTTTACGGTTTATTACCAACCAAAGATGGATATCTTGAGTGGTCAATTGGTGGGGATGGAAGCCCTGGTCCGCTTTATCACTCCCAAGCGTGGCATTATCAGCCCTGCCTCATTTATCCCAGTTTCCGAGGAAACAGGTCAAATCGTTGAAATTGGCGAAGTCGTTTTGCGTAAGGCCTGTCTTGATGTCAAGCGTTGGATAGACCAAGGGTTATTTCATGGCCGCGTTGCCGTCAACTTATCCGTCAAGCAATTTATGTTGCCGTACTTGTGTGAGCAAATTGATGATGTGCTGCAACAAACAGAACTGCCGTCTTATCATTTAGAATTAGAAATTACCGAAGGCACAGTGATGCAATCCCCGAAAATGGCGATTGATACCATGAAAAAACTGAGGGCTCGGGGTATCCACCTAGCGATGGACGACTTCGGCACTGGCTACTCTTCCCTTGCCTATCTCAAACAATTTCCTTTGAATACGTTAAAAATCGACAAAGCATTTATTGATGATATGAATACTGCTCGCGGGCGTAACATGGTGGATACCATAGTGACTATCGCCCACAACCTCAGTTTAACTGTGGTCGCCGAAGGCGTCGAATATGCCGACCAGTTACAGCAACTAAAGCAGTTAAGATGTGAAATTATCCAAGGGTATTACTACAGTAAACCCCTTTCTGCTGCCGATTTTACGCAATTCTTATTAGATCAAAAACAGAGCAAACCCAAATTGGCAGCTGTGCCTAATTTAAGTTCCTAGCACATTGAAGGGGGGTTGAATTAGATTGCGCAGTCAAGAAGCGCTCTAACATCTTTCAACTGACATACTTTTCAATCAGATTGTCACTCAAATAAAAAAAGAGCCCGGAGGCTCTTTTTTCGTGGGTCTCATCACTTAAAAAACGATGGCGCAAATCATGGCTTTTGATGAAATTATGGCTTCAAGTAATGAATCAATAGAAACAAGAGCCACTTTCACACGACAAAACTGTTAGAGGTTTTAGTTAAAGCTGGCAAAGCTAGCGATTTTTATGCGCATCAGGGTCAATCCCTTGGCGAATTTTTTCAATCCGCTCTTGATGCTTAAACCACATACTTAACCCACCAATCCCAATGCCCGCTAGAGGGATAAGGAACACTAAAACATCTGGTCTTAATAGCTGACTAAAAAAATCCTGCATCGCTCACTCCTTGCTTTGATAACAATCCGTCGTTTCAAGTTTTCTAAAACTAATCACTGTCAGTTTCAACATATGAGAAGTCATCACTGCCATCAGCAATGCGTTTTTTACCAAAGACGGTATGGAATTTCCGTTTTTCTTGGATGCGCTGCTTATATTTCATCCAAGTTTTTTCGAACGTAGAAATTGCCTCTGCTTCGCCTTTGCAGACTTGAAGAAAGCGTTGTTCTTCTTCATTCACTGGCTGACGTACACCGTCCTCCAGTTCCTGCATTGATGCCCCGTGTTTCTCTAACAGATTGCCCTCAGCCAAGGTAAAACGGCCTGAACGGGTGAAACCTTTAGGAAAATTACGGTCATCAAAAAAGCGACGTTTAGCCACAAAACTTTGCTGCATCACTTTTTTCCCCTGATCTCGTTGAATCTAAAGCTATCCGAATTAAACTGTGCGGAGTATGGTAAACAAAATTCCTATCGTAAAACAAATATTTTTTATGGTTTCGATTAAAAACACTAAGGGTGCAAGTTGGATACAGAACTACTAAAAACCTTTCTCGAAGTGCATAAAACTCGTCACTTTGGCAAAGCCGCTGAGAATCTCTATTTAACACAGTCTGCTGTAAGTTTTCGAATTCGCCAATTAGAGCAGAGTTTAGGCGTCGCATTATTTACTCGCTTTAGAAATAATATCCAACTGACGAGCGCCGGTGAATTGTTACTGCCCCATGCCCGCTCGGTGATCCAAGCGATGGCAGCAGCAAAACAATTGCTGTTTTTACAAACGGGCCGACCTGTACCATTTCAATGGCAAATTGCCCAAGAGTTGGCTTTCCTGTTACAGCGCTTACCAGTATGGCCGATAGACTTGCCGAATACTGTGCATATTCAAACGGTAAGCGCTGCTACGCTTATCCAAGAGCCACTGCAGATCACCGATGGATTTATTGGTTTTGACGGCTCCTACAGCTTTACAGAAGGTATAGTGAAGTTTAGCTTGGGCTACTTGCTCGTTCAGGCTTTTCGGTCGAAGCAAAATATAAAAACCGAATTCAAATGGGACATAGCACACACCATACCGCAGCTGAGCGAGTCGGCCTTGGGGATCACAGCAAACGACCCATTATTATTACAACAATATTTGGCTTCTCAGCCATGCTGTGGATATTTGCCAACAATCCTCGCTCCCACGCAAGGGGTCGAGCTGATGACGGCTCCAGCCTTGTCCTTTGAAATCTGTGCCTATGCGCCAAAAGGCGCAGAATGGCCGTTGTTAATTGCACAGAAATTGCACGAACAGCAACTACTCAATGCAACCCCCAGCGCCTAGCACAGCTCTAGAACCAATAATCATTCAATAAAAAATGCCGCATAAATGCGGCATTTTTTATTGAATGAGCTTGGTTGAAGCATCATTTTGTGCCTCAACCTTAAAAATTAATAGAAACTTTTATCTTGCTCGGCCATGGCTAACAGTAAATCGCATGGCGTGAAACGCTCGCCATACTGTTGCTCGTAACGACGCAAATCAGCAACTAAGGCAGTAACGCCCATACTATCAATATAGCGGAATGGTCCACCCAAGAATGGCGGGAATCCGATACCAAAGATAGCGCCAATATCGCCATCCCGTGCACTGGCAATGATGCCTTCTTCTAAACAACGGACGGCTTCATTGAGCATTTGCACCATACAGCGGTTGCTAATTTGTTCAATAGACAAACGACCTGAAGGTTGGATCCCCAACAACGAATAGACAGAGGTATCCACTTCTTTGCGGCCTTTTTTAACCGCTGCGCCATAACGATAGAAACCCTTTTCGACTTTCTTCCCTTTCCGACCATCGGCAATCAACTTGGCAAAAGCCGCAGGCGCTTCGAATCTTGCGCCGAGTTCAGCTTGCAGAATGGGCGAAATTTTGGCGCCAACGTCAATGCCAACTTCGTCTAACAATGTAATGGGCCCCACAGGGAAACCAAATTTCGTCAGGGCTTTGTCCAGTTTCTCAACCGGCTCTCCCTCTAATAATAGGTTGGCCGCTTCATTCATGTACAACGCCAAAATACGGTTGACATAAAAACCCGCACCATCTTTAACGACAATTGGCGTTTTCCCCTGCTTACGAGCAAAAGCCACTGTGGTTGCGATAGTTTCTGGCGAAGTTTTGTCATGCGCAATAACCTCAACCAACGGCATTTTGTCGACTGGTGAGAAATAATGCAAACCGATCACATTCTCAGGCCGTTTTGCCTTCGCGGCAATTTGGGCAATCGGTAATGAACTGGTATTGCTGGCAAACACTGTGTGTTCTTGGCAATTCGCTTCAATATCGGCAACCATGCGTTGTTTTAAATCCAAATCTTCAAACACGGCTTCAACCACTAAATCAACATCATGGAAACCTGAGTAGTCAGTACTTCCTGTTAACAAAGCCATTTGTTTTTGCAGTTCGGTTTTAGTGATAAAGCGCTTTTTAAATTTTTTATTCAGCAAACTAAAGCTGTATTTCAACGCATTAGCGATACCGGTTTGATTGATATCTTTAATACGAACTGGCAAACCTGCTTTACCCGCCGTGACATTGGCGATACCACCGCCCATCAGTCCACCACCCAGTACTGCAACTTTTTTCACTTTGCGCGGTTTGGCATCACCAGCACCGGACTCTTTTTTCATCTGCGTGGTTGCAAAGAATAAGTTGCGCAACGAAGCCGAAACCGGCGTCATACACAATTCACCAAATGCTTGGGCTTCGACCGCCAAACCTTTCTCAATGCCCTGTTCTACGCCTGTACGAATGGCCGCGATGATTTTCTCAGGCGCTGGGTAGTGGCCTTGAGTTTTGCTAAGTGTTTGTTTCCGAGCTTGGCTAAATAAAATGCCTCGACCAATCGAGGTAAATTCGAGGAACTGACCAACCAAGGGTAATTTAACAGGTTTTGAACGGTCAGGTTTGCCTGATAAGGCCATTTTTACCGCAGCATCCAATAAAATGCTGGCTGGAACCACCGCATCAACTAAGCCAGCTTTTTTCGCTTGTACCGCACGCAATTGTTTGCCAGTTAACATCATATCGAGCGCCTTTTGGATCCCGACTAAACGCGGCAAACGCTGTGTGCCTCCACTGCCCGGTAACAGGCCCAACTGCACTTCTGGCAGTCCTAAGACAGTTTTGGCATCTGTAGTTGCAACACGACCATGACAGGCCATAGCAAGCTCTAAACCGCCCCCTAAACACGGACCATGAATTGCAGCAATCAATGGGATATTCAGCTGTTCTAATTGATTGAACATTTGCTGGCCCATGCTGGCGATTGCGGTCGCTTCCGATGCTGATTTGCAAGCATCCAGCATCGTAATGTCAGCACCTGCAATAAATGAATCCGGCTTGCCAGAGATGATGACTAACCCTTTTAACGATTTATCGCTGCGAATTTGCGCTAATAAATCACTAATTTCTTCGGCAAAAGCGGCCTTCAAAACGTTCATCGTTTCGCCAGCGACATCCATGGTGATGACGCCAACCCCATCCTCACGAATGGCTAAAGTAAATGTAGCTTGGCTCATTATTCAGTCTCCAAAATCATCGCAGCACCAAGGCCACCAGCAGCGCAAGCGGTTGTCAGGCCGACACCGCCGCCACGACGTTTTAATTCATTTAAAGTTTGGGTAATTAAGCGTGTTCCTGTTGCAGCGAATGGATGGCCGTAAGCTAAAGAGCCCCCTAACACGTTAAAACGTGCCATGTCGATTTCACCGATCGCTTGTGAGCGGCCCAATTTCTCTTCAGCAAATTTTTTGCTGGCAAACATTTTCATATTTGCGAGCGTTTGCGCAGCGAATGCTTCATGCATTTCAATCAGTGTCAGGTCGTTTAAGCTCATTCCAGCACGGTCTAGGGCAATTGGTGTAGCGTATGAAGGCCCCATCAACATATCATCCCAGACATCGATTGCGGCAAAAGCATAACTGCGAATATAACCAAGCACTTCATACCCTAATGCTTTCGCTTGGCTTTCTGGCATCATTAACACTGCTGAAGCGCCATCGGTCAGTGGCGTCGCATTGGCGGCAGTCACAGAACCGTAAGTACGGTCAAATACCGGTTTTAATTTCGCGTACGAATCTAATTTAGACTCCATCCGAATATTGTTATCAATCTCAAGGTATTTGTTGTAGGGCTCAACGTGCGCAACCATCACTTCATCCTTCATCAAGCCATCTTGCCAAGCCTTGGCAGCTAAGGTGTGAGAACGATGGGCTAAGGCATCTTGATCGGCACGACTAATTTGATGCGTTTTCGCCATTTGCTCTGCAGTATCCCCCATCGATAAGCCTGTCGTGTATTCAGCAACGGCTGGTGGAACTGGTAATAAATCTTTAAGGCCCAAACGGCGGAAAATTGCTAATTTTTGACCGAAGGTTTTGGCTTTATTGACGTCGACTAATGCACGTGCCAACGCCTTGCTAACACCAATTGGTAAAACTGAGCTTGAATCCGCGCCGCCAGCGATGCCGATATTGGTGATCCCAGCCATCATACTTTCAGCGACACTGACCACTGATTGGAAGCTTGTGGCACAGGCTCTCGTCACACTGAAGGCATCGGTGTGCACATTCATTCCGGTACCTAACACGATTTCACGCGCAATATTTGGTGCTTCTGGCATCTGGACAACTTGACCATAAACCACTTGATCAATTAATTTGGGGTCAAGTGCGCTGCGAATTAATAATTCATTGACAACCAGCTTGCCAAGCTCTAAAGCTGAAACACCATGGAATTCAGTTGCTTGTTTGGCAAATGGAGTACGCAGACCGCGAACGATGGCGATACGGTCACCTTGACGAGTAGTAAGTTTAATTGGCGTGGCCATAGGGATCCTCATGCTGTTAATTCGATACAGGTCTGACCTGTGTTTTTTTTCGATTGTAACGAGAGATCAGACAAATTAAAACACTTGTTTTAATATCTGGTGAACCATATATCAGAGTCCAGGTCAAAGACTAGCTGTTTTTCAGGAAACACGCATACTAAATAGCCTGTTAATTCAGATAAATAACATAAGAAGAGTCGTACTGTGAGTGCATTTAACCGGTTAAAAAGTTACTTAGACAGTCAAGTGTTAGGACAACCCGCTTTAACAGAGGGAATTTTATTAGCCTTATTAGCCAATGGCCATCTGTTAGTCGAAGGACCGCCTGGTTTAGCCAAAACCCGCGCAGTCAATGCATTGGCATCAGGGGTTGAAGGCAGCTTCCATCGGGTGCAATTTACTCCTGATTTATTACCCGCCGATTTAACCGGTACCGATATCTTCCGCCCTGAAACCGGTAAATTCGAATTCCAAAGCGGACCATTGTTTCATCATATTATTCTGGCCGATGAAATTAACCGGGCCCCGGCGAAGGTACAGTCAGCATTATTAGAAGCCATGGCTGAAAAACAAATTACTGTGGGTCGTCATAGTTACAAGCTGCCTGAACTGTTTTTAGTGATGGCAACACAAAACCCGCTTGAACAAGAGGGAACTTATCCATTGCCTGAGGCGCAGCTTGACCGCTTTTTGCTGCATCTCAAAGTGGATTATCCTGATGCACAAACCGAATTAAAAATTCTGCAACTGACTCGACAAGAAGCTTTCAACCAACAAGCTGAAATGCCTGAACGGATTAGTCAGGCGGATATTTTCGCTGCGCGCAAAGCCCTCTTACAAATTCATATGGCGGCGGAACTTGAAGAATATATAGTGCAGTTGGTGATGGCGACACGCAAACCTGCGCTTTACGACAGTCAACTTGCACACTGGCTCAGCTACGGTGCAAGCCCCCGCGCAACTATAGCGCTAGACCGCTGTGCCAGAGCCAAGGCATGGCTCAATGGCAGAGAATTTGTCACGCCGGATGATGTACAAGCCGTTTTTCACAATGTGCTGCGCCATCGCTTGGTTCTCAGTTATGAAGCCGAGGCTCAAGGTGTCAGTGCCGATCAAGTTCTCTCGAAAATACTGACACTTGTGCCAGTCCCATGATGAATGACCATGTTTGCTAAAGAAAACATGCAGCTCATTGCCAGCTGGTTGCAAGAGCATCACAGCAATGGCGTGCAACTGGATTTAACGCAGCTGATGCGTTACCAGCGCTTCACCCATTTGCTTGATTTGGCACCTCGGCAAACCATCCAAAGTAAATTGGCTGGGAGTTATTTGGCAAAAACTAAAGGCCGCGGCATGGAGTTCGATGAGGTGCGTCATTATCAAGCCGGTGATGATGTGCGCGCTATTGATTGGCGAGTGACGGCACGAACTGGCAAGGTCCACACCAAGCTGTTTCGCGAAGAGAAAGAGCGGCCCGTATTTATATTGACCGATCTGTCGCAAACGATGCAGTTTGGCTCTGAGTTCTTATTGAAATCAGTGCAAGCAGCCCATCTTGCCGCGATGATTGCGTGGCATGCCAAAAAAGCTGGCGATAAATTGGGCGGCATTTTGTTTAATGATCAACAAACGATTGAATTAAAGCCCGCGGGGCGTCACACCGCAGTATTGCGATACTTGCATCAACTGATAAAACTCAATCAGTTCAGTCAGCGCAGTCCAAGTCAAACCATGAATACAAACACCAGCAACAGCAATCCGATGCAAAGCCCAGCAACTGTTGATGCTGAAATTGCCAAAACTGCTGCACAAACACACACGCTGGCTAATGCTTTGGGCCAGTTGCGTCGATTGGCAAAACCCGGCAGTTTAGTGTTTGTTATCTCTGATTTCGCAAAGCTTGATGAACAGTGTTTACGTCATCTGCAAGCGATTAAAATGCACAATGAAATCCGCTTGTGCCAAATCATTGATCCGCTGGAATTGCAAGCACCAAGGCCTAGCTTCGGTTCCGCCTTAGTCTCAAACGGGGATGCCAATTTTCCAATCGAACTGGCAGATCAGCAGCTATGGCAAGCCTTTGAACAGCAACAACTGCAAGCACAACAATTTTACCAATCGGCCATTCAGCGGCTTGGCTTACATTTGGCAAAGTTTAGTGCGGCGCGCCCCCTGACCTTGCAGCTCAGCGAGGGACATCATGAATAAAGCGCCCGCTTTGAATTTAGTCGATATTAAAGAACCACCACTGGCTGAGCAGTTTTATCTAACTCCAATGCACTTTCTGTGCATCGGTTTACTGTTGGCGCTGCTGATTTGGGTTGTGACTCAATGGTATCGGCACTGGTTAAAAAACGCGCCACGCCGCGCGGCTCTGAAAGAGCTCGAGGCCATGCCATCGCCATCAGCGGCGCAAATTAACCTGCTACTGAAGCGCTTTATCCGTAGTTACAATCCAAATCATCCTGCGCTCAGTTATAGTGGCCAACCTTGGCAAGATTTTTTATGTGGCTTGCAGAAAAAACAGCCCGTTGAACTGCCGAACCTAAACGAATTGCTTTATCAGCAACAGGCAGATCCGCAACAAGTGGATGCCTTTAAGACGTTCGCCATCAATTGGCTAAAAGCTATCAAATTGGGAGCCTTAGATGTTTGAGTTTGGCTATCCATGGGTCTTTATTGGCTTGGTTGTCCCTTTGTTGTGGTGGCACCGACAAAATAATGCACAGGCCAACCAAAGTGCAGCATTGGTGTTTGTTCCATTGGCGCAAACGGCGCAAAACCTTCAACATGCAAAACCAAGCAGCCCCAAGTTGGCTTGGCGTGTGATTGTTCTGGCACTGATTTGGCTTTGCTTAGTGACGAGTGCTGCGCAACCGCGTTGGTTAGGTGAACCAGTGAGTATTCCTGTCAAAGGTCGTGACATGATGTTGGCAGTCGATTTATCAGCCTCAATGAATATCAATGACATGGTGATTGAAGGGCAAAACTTTAACCGCTTAGATACCGTCAAGCGTGTATTGCGCGAATTTATCATCAAACGTCAAGGCGACCGCTTGGGTTTAATATTGTTTGCCGATGCAGCCTACCAACAAACCCCATTAACCTTTGATTTGTTAACTGTACAACAAATGTTAGATGAAGCCGTTCATGGCTTAGTCGGTCAGCGGACGTCGATTGGTGAGGCGGTTGGACTTGCGGTCAAACGCTTTAATACCTATGAAAGTTCCAACAAGGTGCTGATTCTACTGAGTGATGGCGCCAATACGTCGGGCAACATCCAGCCACTAGAGGCACTAGAACTTGCCAAAGCGGCTGGTGTAAAAATTTATACCGTGGGCGTTGGTGCGGAAGAATTATTGCAACAAGGGATTTTTGGTCCACAAATTGTCAATCCATCCAGTGATCTTGATGAAAAGCTATTAACTGAATTGGCGACAAGCACAGGCGGTCGCTATTTTCGGGCAAAAGATCCGCAACAATTGGCAGAAATTTATCAATTACTCGACCAACTCGAGCCTATTGCACGTGATCCGCAAACATTCAGGCCGCAACAGAGTTTACTGCATTGGCCGCTGTTGCTCGCTTTTGCCTTCTTTGTTTTATTACTCATTGTGCAATTCGTGCAAACGCATGGTTTGAAGCGAGGTCGTTATGATCGCTGAATTACATTGGATCCGACCAGGCTTTTTAGCGCTGCTCCCTATCATCTGGTCGCTTTGCTATTGGTTGAGTCAGCGTAAACAGGATGCTGGCGGCTGGAGTCAAATTATTGCTCCGCATTTGCAACCCCAACTGGTTTCAACCCAACATTTCGCAAATCGCAAGCTTCATGGGTTGTTGGCGGTTTTGTTGAGTTTATTGGTGATTGCCGCAGCAGGCCCTGCATTTGAAAAGCAACCGCAACCAGCTTATACCTTGAAGAAAGCCACAGTGTTGGTCATGGATATGTCACTGTCGATGCGGGCAACTGATTTAAAGCCCAATCGATTAGCCCAAGCTCGTTTTAAAGCGCTCGATTTTACCAAGCAATTAAAAGAGGGCGAGCTGGCGTTAGTTTCATTTGCTGGAGACGCGTTCATTATTTCGCCGCTGACGCCAGATCATAATAATATCAGTTTGTTATTGCCCGACTTAAAACCCGAGATCATGCCTGTGCAAGGCTCTGACCTCAGTGCAGCTTTAGTGCAAGCCGATAAGTTATTGCGCCAAGCTGGCTACCTGCGCGGTGACGTTATTGTCATGACTGATGGCTTTGCCAGTCGAGATTTCACTCGACTGCGCACTGAGCTCGATAATTATGCCCATCGCGTTTCATTTTTAGCCTTCGGCACTGCCGATGGTGCGCCTATTCAATTAGAAAATGGCGAATTGCTGAAAGATCAACGCGGAGCCATTGTGATCCCGAAAGTCCCGTTTAGCCAGTTAAAACAGTTGGCAGAGGTCAGCGGCGGCAAATTTGTTCGCTATAGCGTCGATAACTCCGACTTGGATACCCTGCTCCAGTTACCCCCGTTGCAACTTGCCGATACCACCACGGCACAAAGTCAACTGGATGGCGATCAATGGCAAGATGCCGGTGTGTATTTAGTTTGGTTCACCCTGCCACTTTTATTACTCGCATACAAAAAGCAACTATTTCCGCTGATGTTACTGTTGGTGCTCGTGCCAAAACCAAGTCAAGCTGCGGACTGGCAAGATCTGTATTTAAGCCCGCAGCAACAAGCCAAACAAGCCTATGAACAAGGGAATTTTCAACGAGCCCAACAAAAATTCCAAGACCCCTTGTGGCAAGGAAATTCCGCTTATCGCGATGGTCGCTTTCAAGAAGCAGAAGCTTTATTCCGTCAGGATCAATCGGCAGCAGGCAGTTTTAACCTTGGCAATAGTCTGGCGCAGCAGCAGAAGTTTGCAGAAGCCATCAGTGCTTATGAGCAAGCGCTAGCAAAAGATGCCAATATTGTGGGTGCGAAAGAAAATATTGAAGCACTCAAAAAGCTCCAGCAACAGCAACAGCAACAGCAACAGCAAAACGACCAGAATTCTGACGGCCAGCAACAGCAGCAATCTCCATCTGCCAACGGCGAACAAAATCAGCAAAACAAGCAGCAAGAAAATCAGCAGCAGAATCAACAACAAGCTGATGGCTCAGAGCAGAATTCGTCAGAAGAGCAGTCTGAAGCCGAACAAAACGCGAAAAGCGACAGCAATCAGAACGAACAAGGCTCGGAACAAACAAAGCAAGAGCAAAAAGCCAAGCAACAAAATGCAGACTTGCAAAAGGCAGAACAACAGCAACAAACCGAACAAAAAACTGGGCAACAAAAAGCTATTAATGAAGCATGGCCCCAAGCTAGCCCTGAGCAAAGCCAACAGCTTGAAAGTTTGATGCGAAAAGTTCAAGACGACCCATCTGTGTTACTTCGCAACAAAATGTATATTGAGTACCAAAAACGCCAACACCAAACCATACCGCAGGGAGTTATTGAAGAATGGTAAGTCAAAGATGGATAGCCTTGTTGAGTTTGGCTTTCAGTTTATTGAGTTTGCCAAGCTGGGCAGTCACTCGACTCACGGCGCAAATCGATAAAAATCCGGTGATGTATGGAGAAGAAATTTTATTGCAGCTGCAAGCGGATGAAAAACTTGCGCGTGATGCGATTGATTTCTCAGTGCTCGATAAAGATTTTCGGGTTAATGGGCCTGCAATTAGCCAGAGTATGCAGATCATTAATGGCCAAACCAGCCAAAGTACCACCTGGCAATTGGCCCTTTACCCAAAAAGAACTGGCGAAATTGTGATCCCTGCTTTTCAAATTGATGCCGCAGCAAGTCAGGCAATCACTGTGAATGTGTTGGAAAAACCGCAATTGTCCAGCGGTGAACAACCCGAATTGTTTGTCAAAAACTCTCTCAGTCAATCTAGCCTCTATGTGCAACAAATGGCTTATTACGAAGTTAAGATTTTCTTCAAAGGCGATTTAAAGTCTGGCGCGCTCACAGCACCTAATATTGCGGGTTGTTCAATTGAACAAGTGGGCAAAGATGCGGAAAGCAGCGAGTTAGTCAATGGTGAGCGCTATCAGACAATTACCCGTCGTTACAGCATCACGCCGCAACAAAGCGGTGAGTTTAAGATTGAAGCGCCGTTCTTCAAAGGTGAGATGATCGAACGGACCAACGACACCTATGATTACTATGCCAAACAAAAAACCGTTTCTGCAGAAGGCGAAATCATCAGTTTTAAAGTAGAACCAATTCCGACAGACTTTACTGGCGATTGGCTGGTATCTGATTTAATAGCGTTAACGGAGGAATGGTCAGTTACTGGCAATGAATTGATGCAAGGAGAACCGGTAACACGAACTATCACCTTGACCGCTCTTGATTTGATGGAGAACCAACTGCCGGATTTAAAAATGCCGAACGGCGACGGTTTTAAAGTTTACCCCGAACAGCCCCAAGCAAAAAAGGCAGAAAGAAATGGCCGGATTGTGGCGCAAAAAATATTCACCTTTGCGATTATGCCCAATAAAGCTGGAGAATTAGTGCTCCCCGAAATCACTGTCCCTTGGTTTAATACGCAAACAAGAGAAATTACCAGTACAACGCTCAGTAAAAAACAATTCAAAGTGTTACCTAACTCAGATCAACCAACCGCGAATGAAACGCCTGCAATTTCGGCCACTGCTGAAGCCCAATCCCCTGTCACAACAATGAATGGGGCAAGTTGGTGGTTGCCAAGTTGGCAAATAACTTTCAGCACGCTCACTGCATTAGGTATCGCGTTGTTAACGCTCGCTTTTTTGCTTTGGCAAAAAGTGAATTCACTGAGTAAACAATCGAATAATGTCGTCGTAATGGCGAGCAAAGATGACATGTTTGCAATCAAGTTTAATCGTCACAAGCTTAAAGCAGCTTGCCTTGCCAATGACGAAGAATTGGCGAAAACTTTGTTGCTGCGCTGGGGCAATCAACAAATCCATGCGAGCATTCGGACTCTCAATGAATTGTTACACCAGCTCCCTGATGGCGATCTGAAGCAAGCCATTTTTCAATTATGTCATCGTCGCTTTCAAGCAAACGTGACGCCTTGGCAAGGCCAAGCTTTATTTGAGCTTTGGGCGAAATATCAACATCAACAAATCGTCTCGCATGCGGATCCATTGAAGCCACTCTACCCTGAATAGCCTCAAGGAAAGCGCTTTTTCTCTGCTCTTGGCGCACTCAGCCAAGGGCGATGAAGAAAACACTTAAAAATTATTTTTTTGCTGAATGGATTTTCAGCTTTGGCCGGTCTTTATACTTTGACATCATCTGAGGTTATGACATGAGCCACCACCGTTATGCTGCATTGATCAGTTTGTACCATGCTGATCTCTATCGATATGCCTTTTGGCTTTGTCGAAATTCGGCCACCGCTGAAGATCTGGTGCAGGAAACTTACCTGCGAGCTTGGAAAAGCTTAGACAGTCTGCTTGATGCAAACGCAGCAAAATCATGGCTTATTACCATCTTAAGGCGCGAAAATGCCAGGCGTTTTGAACGGAAACAATTTGAAATTGAACAACTTTCCGAGGAACTGGTAGACGACGAAGGGTTAAATCCTGAGCACTTGGCTGGGGAATCGCAAATCCATAAATTGATGAATGCATTAAGCCTCGAATATCGCGAACCCTTAGTATTGCAATTATTGTTTGGCATGACCGGTGAGGAAATTGCCAGCACTCTCGAACTCAATTTAAACACCGTGAATACAAGATTGTTCCGCGCTCGGCAACAATTACGGGATCGTTTAACTGCACAACCATTCACTGGAGCTCACCATGGATGAATTAGAATTACGTCGTCGCTTATTTGCTGATCCAAAACAAGTGCTGGTCAACCCGTCAGAACAAACTGAAAAGTTGCAGCGTGAATTGCAACAATTGGATGGTGAACTTTATAAAGCGTTGCAAGTGCCTGTACCACCAGGATTGGCAGATCGCCTGTTGTTTCAGAAAAAACAGCCGAATTATCGACGTTTTGCACTCGCTGCCAGCATTGCGTTAGTCAGTCTGATGAGTTTCTGGGGGCTTCAGCAACAGCAATATAGTGTTAATCTTGGCGAACATGCACTAGCCCATATTCGGCATGAAGTTCGGGCTTTTCAATCGAATGAAAGTCTCCCTCTACCAGCTGTGAATGAATTACTGGCTGAATTCGGAGGTCATTTGCAGGAAGCTTCAGGCACCGTTCGATACGCACGTTTCTGTGATTTTGAAGGAACTCGTTCGCTGCATTTAGTCTTCGATACCGAAGAGGGGTTGTTTACGGTTTTTGTGTTACCTAAACATCACGAATTACAAGGTTCAGGTGAATTCGCGGATCAAGATTTTGCTGGCCTCACAACCCAACTTGCTAAAGCAGATGTGGTTGTCGTAGCTAGCCACCTGCAACAACTCCAACCGTTTATGCAAAAATTAGTGAAACAGATCCAATTTGCGCATTCCTAGTCACTGGTAGCATCAGTGAGTTGATTGATGGAAAAGCGCTAGCTCAAAACCTTTTCCATTGTTAGCATGCACACTTGGCTTATTGTTAGATGCGATAAGCCCCTCCGACCATACCTAAAATTAAAATTATTCATGAGGTTGTACTTTGGAAACCGGGTCTATTTTTGCGCTAGCAATTTATTTTCTACTGATGTTGGCAATTGGGGTTTATGCCTATCGCCAATCGAGCAGCAATTTATCGGATTACATGTTAGGAGGTCGTAAGCTAGGCCCTGCGATTACCGCTTTATCCGCAGGCGCTTCAGATATGAGCGGCTGGTTATTAATGGGCTTACCTGGGGCGCTTTACCTGTCAGGTATTTCGCAAATTTGGATTGCCGTCGGTTTAGTCTTAGGCGCTTGGGCAAATTATTTGTTTTTAGCCCCACGCTTTCGGATTTACACCGAAGTCGCGAAAGACTCCATTACCCTGCCCGATTATTTCGAACATCGCTTTGGCGATACCACAAGGATGCTGCGACTCATTTCGGCCGTTGTCATCGTGGTATTTTTTACACTGTACACCGCATCCGGAGTCGTTGCTGGGGGCAAACTTTTTGAAAGTGTGTTCCAGTTAGATTACCTCTACGGCATTAGCCTTACTGTCACCGTCGTGATCCTTTACACCTTGTTAGGTGGTTTTCTTGCGGTCAGCATGACTGATTTTGTACAGGGGATCATTATGTTTCTGGCCTTGGTGATAGTGCCTGTTGTCACACTTGATGTCGTTGGCGGCATAACACCGACGCTCGACATAGTCGCCAACTTAAACCCGAATCATCTGGATATCTTCACGGGCACCAGCGTGCTTGGCATTATTTCTCTGATGGCGTGGGGTTTAGGCTATTTTGGGCAGCCCCATATTATTGTACGGTTCATGGCCATTCGTTCGGTAAAAGATTTTCCAACCGCCCGTCGGATCGGCATGAGCTGGATGATTATTTCACTTTTAGGAGCAGTGGCAACAGGTTTTGTCGGGATTGCATATGTCCAACAAACCCAAATGCAACTTGCTGATGCTGAAACGATTTTTATTGTGTTATCACAAGTGTTGTTTCATCCATTCGTCACAGGTTTTTTACTGGCTGCTTTGTTAGCTGCGGTCATGAGTACAATATCCAGCCAACTGTTGGTGACCTCAAGCGCGCTTACTCAAGATTTTTATAAGACGTTTTTCAATAAAACAGCGACTGATGCGCATTTAGTGCTGATGGGACGGCTTGCCGTGTTCGTGGTCGCTATCGTTGCTGTGGTGATCGCACTCGATAGAACTAGTTCAATTTTAAGCTTAGTGAGTGATGCTTGGGCTGGCTTTGGTGCAGCTTTTGGCCCTGTCGTATTAATGAGCTTGTACTGGCGTCGAATGACTCGACAAGGCGCTTTGGCGGGTATGTTAACAGGTGCGTTCACAGTTTTGATTTGGGTTTATAGCCCATTGACCATTGCTGGTACTCAACTCAATGACTTCATTTATGCCATGGTGCCAGGAGTTATTTTTGCTGCTGCCGCTATTGTTGTAGTCAGTCTACTAACCCCTGCCCCGAATGCATCCTTGATGCAAGAGTTCAATGAAATGGAAAATCGTTTGAAGCAATCCGAGTGATCCACTCCGGATACGAAGTCATTTCGCATAAGACTTTGACAAATGGACTTGCCTGAAGGGACTTTCGAGTCCCTTTTTTATTGTTTTGTAGGCATCGTTAGCTATTTTTAGCGGCTTGTTAATTTGAAGTTTCTAGCCGCTAATTTCTCAGTCCCTAGATTGGTGGTAAATGCATTTTCTACCAAATTTCAATAGCCATCTTAGAGATTTGTTTGCTACATTGCACAGAGCTAATTCTTTGAGGATTTTCTTTTTTATGTATTTCTATGCCGCCCGCCAACCTATTCTCGATCGTGATAAAAACTTGTTTGCCTATGAGTTATTATTTCGCGATGGTGTTGAGAACGTGTTTCCGGATATTGATGGCGATGAAGCAACCTCTCGGATGATTGCAGGCAGCCAGTTCAATTTTGGTTTGGATGATTTCCTTGGCGATAAACCAGGTTTTATCAATTTCACCTTAGATACGTTATTAAAAAAATATCCTTCAATGCTGCCAAAAGATCAGGTAGTTGTTGAAATCTTAGAGACGGTGCAACCTGGAAAACGTTTATTGACAGAAGTTCAGCAACTCAAAGAATTAGGTTATACCATCGCGCTCGATGATTATATCCATCAACCAGTGTGGCGCCATTTCTACCCATTCATCGACATTATCAAAGTTGATTTCCGTGAAACTACCAATGAAACTATTCAAGAAATTTTATTAGCAACTGCGTCCTTCCCAAATATCAAACTTTTGGCCGAAAAAGTCGAAACTATCGAAGAATTCCAACAAGCGATGAATATGGGATTCAGCTATTTCCAAGGCTATTTTTTCTCTAAACCGGAAATGCTGCAGACCAAAAGCTTATCTCCAGCGCAAATGACGTTGGCTGAGTTATTGTATGAAACCTCAAAAGCTGAAATGGATCTCGCTAAAATTACTCATATTTTTGAGAGAGACGTCAATCTGTCTTATAAATTATTGCGGTACAGTAATTCTGCCATTTTTAAACGACGCTCAGAAATTGAAACCATCAAGCAGGCTTTAATCGTTCTGGGGCAATTAGAACTGAAGAAGTTTTTATCAGTATTGTTTACGGCTCAAGTCAGCACTGAAAAACCAGCGGAACTGATGCGTTTAGCCATGACCCGCGCTCGCTTTGCTGAAGGGATCGCGGGTTTACACCGCAAAACTGATACTGCCAAGGCGTTTTTAACTGGCATGATGTCCTTGATGGACGCAATCCTCGATGAACCTATGTCGTCGGTGTTAACTAAACTGCCTCTAGCTAAAGATATTAAAGACGCCTTAGTGGGTGAACCAGGCTTGCTGACAGAATATTTAGAATTAGTGAAATGTTACGAACAAGCCCAGTGGAAAGCTGCAAACGCGTTAATTGATAAGTTTGGTCTTGCGAATGCCAATGTGCCTGATGCCTATCATGAAGCAGTGCAATGGGCAAATGAACAAATGAAAGCGCTTGGCGAGTAGTTTGTTCAATTAATTATTGGGTTTCTCGCTTTAAACCTTTACGCACAACCTTGCAGACGATTTTGCCGTTTTAGAACAACTCATCATGCAGGCGATAGTTTGAAGCCCACTGACTAAATCATTTGTTAGGTAACAATGCCGGTTCAGGCCGGCATTGTTTGTATCTTGAAGCCTCGTTGAAAAGTAGCGCCCCCCAGCAACTACCATCAACCAGACTACAAACCGCTTTAGCTAAAGCTGACAAAATTGGCAATTTTGGCTGCCATTTTCTCACCAATACCTTTCACTTCTGTTAATTGTTGCTGATTTTTGATCGGCCCCTTATCTTTAATATAATCCAAAATTGCCTGAGCTTTTTTGGCTCCAATCCCTGGAATCGCCTCCAATTGTTGTTGCGAGGCTTTATTAATAGAAACTAGATGTTGCGCTGTTGCTTTTGCGGCAACAGCAGAGGTTTTAGCAGGTGTGTCAGGATTATTGACTGCGGCATGCAATCCAAAAGCGCCGCAAGTACAAATGAGTGAAAAAATAATTGATTTCATGTTCATAGTGCTTTCCTTGTAACTGGGATCATGATAAAAACCGCGTTTTAAAACGCGCTGAAGCGAACATGCGACTGAGAGTGCAGTAGCAAGCTCAAATTAACCATAGTTAT
>JACCDH011649229.1_pt1 | contig 36838 bp, 32 predicted proteins | sample 7442481 | NCBI WGS metagenome assembly JACCDH01 (sample SAMN15323433, study PRJNA562643) | freshwater metagenome | isolation source: river surface water | place: USA:Blue River Watershed | collected 2017-08-15 | reverse complement strand
CGGCTGGCACGGGAATTTTGGGGCAGGGCTTATGCGAGTGAAGCGGCAAGAGCAGCGCTTGAGACCGGCTTTCAGAAATTGCACCTGCACGAAATCATCGCATTTACTGCAGTACAGAATCTGCGTTCAAGAGCCGTCGTGTCAAGAATCGGTATGGCATTTGAAGGAGAGACCTTCGAACATCCGGGCATTGCGCCCGGACATCCGTTAAAAAAGCATGTGCTCTACCGATTAAAAAATCCGCTTACTGCTTCTCCGCCTCAGTGAGTCCGCCACCCAGCGAACGATACAGATCGACTGCGTTCGTCAGCTTCAGCAGCTGCGACTGCACCAGCGCCTGTTCAGCGTTAAACAGTTCGCGTTCGGCATCCAGCACATCCAGATAGCTGGATATACCGTTCTGGTAGCGGGCCTGCGCGAGCGACAGGCGCTCGAACTGCGCATCGCGCACGGCCTTTTGCGCTTCGATCTCTTCCGTCAGCGTCGCGCGTGCTGCCAGCGCATCCGCGACTTCACGGAACGCGACCTGAATGGTTTTTTCATAGTCGGTGATCGCGATATTGCTGCGCACCTCTGCCAGACTCAGGCCCGACTTGTTGCGGCCGTTGTCGAAGATGGGCAGCACCAGCTGCGGCGCGAAATTCCAGGTGCGCGAACTGGTGTCGAACAGATCGCCCAGATCGCCGCTGGCCAGTCCAAAGCCGGCAGTCAGCGAAATGCGCGGGAAGAATGCGGCGCGCGCGGCGGCGATATTGGCCTGGCTCGCACGCAGTCGCTGCTCGGCAGCCCTTATATCGGGACGATGAGCGAGCAGATCCGACGGCAGGCCGGCGCCGATATCGGCGGTGATCACCTGCGTCGACAGCGTCGCGGTCTGTGGCGGCAGTTTCATGCTCGAGCCGGTCAGCAGCGTCAGCGCATTCACGGCCAGCGCATGCTGGCGGCGCAACGCGAGCATTGATACTCGCGCAGACTGCACCAGCGTTTCGCTTTGCTGGAATTCGAGCGCATTCGCAATGCCGGCATCCAGACGCTTTTTTACCAGCTCACGCGAGCTTTCCCGCGCCTTGTAGGTGCGCTCGGCCAGCTGCTTTTGTTCGGCCAGCGCGCGCTCGGTCAGCCAGGCCTTGGCGACTTCACCGATCAGCGAGATCTGGAATGCGCGACGCGCTTCCTCGGTAGCCATGTACTGCGACAGGGCCGCTGCCGACAGATTTTTTACCCGACCGAAAAAATCCAGCTCGAACGCTGCCATGCCGAGCCCGACCTGATAGACCGTGTTCTCGCGCATCGTGCCGGCCAGCAGCTGGCGCGATGTCGTCAAACCGCCTGTGGCATTCACGGTGGGCAGCTGGTCCGCACGCTGAATGTTGTACAGCGCGCGCGCTTCTTCGATGCGAAGAATCGCCGTCTTCAGATCGCGGTTGTTGTTCAGCGCCGTGCTGATCGCTTCGCGCAGATCCGGGTTCTGGAAGAAGTCGTTCCAGCCGATATCGGCGACCGGTTTCGCGGTCGCGCTGTCAGCTGACGGATAGCTGGCGGGCACGGGCGCCCCCGGCTTGAAAAATGTCGGCATGATCTGGCAGCCAGACAGCGTCATGGCACCGGCCAGCACGACTACGGGGAGGGTGAGTTTTTTTGTCATTGTTATGCCTCGTTCTGATGCAGGTGGGCCGCGTACAGTTTGCGCTGTCGCTCGCTGCCCTTGAAAATTCGACGGACGACCACGAAGAATACCGGTACGAAGAAAACGGCAAGCACCGTCGCCGTGATCATGCCGCCCATCACGCCGGTGCCGATTGCGCGCTGGCTGGCCGAGCCTGCGCCGGTGGCGATCACCAGCGGCAGCACGCCGAGGATGAATGCCAGCGAGGTCATGATAATCGGGCGGAAGCGCAGCTTCACTGCAGTGAGCGTGGCCTCGATCAGGTCCATGCCGTCTGCCTGCAGGTCTTTCGCGAACTCGATGATCAGGATCGCGTTCTTCGCCGACAGGCCGATGATCGCGATCAGGCCGACCTTGAAGTACACATCATTCGGCATGCCACGGAACAGCGTGAAGGCCACCGCGCCCAGCACCCCCAGTGGCACCACCAGCAGCACGGAAACCGGGATCGAGGTGCTCTCGTACAGAGCCGCCAGCACCAGGAACACTGCGAGCAGCGAGAGCGCGAACAGCAGGGTCGCTGTAGAGCCGGCTGCTTTTTCTTCGAATGACTGGCCGGCCCACTCATAGCCTATGCCTGAGGGCAGTTGTCCCACCAGTCGCTCGACCTCAGCGATGGCATCACCCGATGAGGCGCCCGGCGCGGCATCGCCCTGAATCTTCATCGCCGGATAGCCGTTGAAGCGTACCAGCTGCACCGGGCCATTGATCCAGTTGCTGCGCATGAAGGCGGACATCGGCACCATGTTGCCTTGCGCGTTGCGCACATGCAGCTTGTTCAGATCTTCCGGCATCAGGCGCTTCTCGGGAGTGGCCTGCACGATCACACGCTGCTGACGGCCGACGTTCGGGAAGTCGTTCACATAGACCGAGCCAAAGGTGCCCGACAGCGCGGCATTGATGTCGGCGACAGACACGCCCAGCGCATTCGCCTTGTCGCGGTCGATGTCCAGCTTCAGCTGGGGCGAGTCTTCCATGCCTTCAGGACGGGCGCCCTTGATCAGCGGACTTTTCGACATCATGCCCAGCAGCTGATTGCGTGCCGCCAGCAGCGCATCATGGCCGAGGCCGGCACGATCCTGCAGCCGCAGCGAGAAGCCGGTGGCATTGCCGAGTTCGCGGATCGCCGGCGGGTTCACGGTGAAGACGATCGCATCACGTATCGTCACCATCAGCGACATTGCCTTTTGCGCGATCGCCTGTGAACTCAGCTCCGGACTTTCGCGCTCTTTCCAGTCCTTCAGCGGCACGAACAGCAGGCCGCCATTCTGGCCATTGCCCGAGAAGCTGAAGCCGGTGACAGAGACAATGCCTTCAACGCCCGGCTGCTTGAGAAAATAATTCTCGGCTTGCTTCATCACGTCCAGTGTGCGGCCGGTACTGGCGCCCGGCGGCAGCTGCACGTTTGCCAGCAGATAGCCCTGGTCTTCAGCCGGCAGGAAAGAAGTGGGCATGCGCACCGCCATCCAGACGACGGCGGCGATGATCACGCCATACAGCACCATGTAGCGCACCGTGGCCTTGAGCATTTTCGCGACCGAGCTCTGGTAGCCCTCGGTCGTGCGCCTGAACAGGCGATTGAAAGCGCCAAACAATCCTTTGCGCTCATGGTGATTCGGATCCACCGGTTTCAACAGCGTCGCGCACAGCGCCGGCGTCAGGGTCAGTGCCATGACCGCCGAGAACACCATCGACGACACCATCGATACCGAGAACTGGCGGTAGATCGCGCCGACCGATCCGGTAAAGAAAGCCATCGGCACGAACACTGCGATCAGCACCGCGGTAATGCCGATGATCGCTCCGGTGATCTGGCTCATCGCTTTGACGGTCGCCTCGCGTGGCGGCAGTCCTTCCTCGCTCATGATGCGCTCGACGTTCTCGACCACCACGATCGCGTCATCGACCAGAATGCCGATCGCCAGCACCATGCCGAACATGGTCAGCACATTGATCGAATAGCCGAGCATCATCATGGTGGCGAAGGTGCCCATCAGCGAAATCGGCACCACGATCGCCGGGATCAGCGTGTAGCGCAGGCTTTGCAGGAACAGCAGCATCACCAGGAACACCAGCACCACGGCCTCGATCAGGGTCTTGACGACTTCCTCGATCGAGATCTTGATGAACAGCGAGGTATCGTAGGGGATCTTGTAATCAACGCCCGCTGGGAAGTATTTCTGCAGATCCGCCATCTTGGCGCGCACAAGCTTGGCTGTCTCAAGCGCATTCGCAGTCGGCGTGAGCTGGATGCCGATCGCGGCGATGTCCTTGCCGTTCAGGCGCGCAGCAAAACCATAGGACTGCCCGGCGACCTCAGCCAGACCGACATCGCGGATGCGCACCGTCGCGCCGCCCGGCGTGGCGCGCAGCACGATATTGCCGAACTCCTCCGGGGTCGCCATCTGGCCGGTGACGACGATCGATGTGGCGATGCGCTGCGTGCCCGGCGCGGGCAGATCGCCCAGCACGCCGGCAGAGAACTGCGCATTCTGTGCCTTGATGGCCTGAACCACGTCGGTCGGTGTCAGTTTGAAAGCCAGCAGCTTGTCCGGATCGACCCAGATGCGCATTGCGCGCTCGGTGCCGAACAGCTGCACCACGCCTACGCCGGGGATGCGCTTGATCTCATTGACGACATTGCGCGCAAGGTAGTCCCCGAGCGCCACCGGCGTTTGCTCGCCCGTCGTCGAGATCAGGTTTACGAACATCAGCAGGTTGCTGCGCGCGCGGGTGATGGTCACGCCCTGCTGGACGACCGCTTGCGGCAGACGTGCCTCGATACGCTTGAGGCGGTTTTGCACATCGACCGCGGCGAGCTCGGGGTTGGTGCCGTTCTTGAACGTGACCGACACCGTCGAGCCGCCGTCCGACTGGCTTTGCGACTCGATATACAGCATGTTCTCCGCACCGTTCATCTCTTGTTCGATGAGACTGGTGACGCTCTCGTCCACTGTCTGTGCCGACGCGCCCGGATAGATCGAATTGACGATGATGGTCGGCGGCGCAATCTGCGGATACTGCGACACAGGCAGATTGGGAATCGCGAGCACGCCTGCCAGCAGGATGAACAGCGCGATCACCCAGGCGAAGACCGGGCGGTCGATGAAAAACTTGGCCATGGCGGTGCTTCCTTATTTTTTCTCGGGCGCGGCAGCGGGAGCTGGTGCAGCAGCGGGTGCACCCGCAGTGCCGCCCGGAGCGCCTGCGGGCGCGCCTTCCGCTTGCCAGGGGCCGGCTTTCACGGTCGAGCCGGGCTTGGCCTTTTGCAGACCTTCGACGATCACCTGATCACCTTCTTTCAGCCCCGAGGTCACGATCCAGCGGGTGCCATACGCGCTGCCCGTCTTCACCGGACGCGGAGCGACCTTGCCCTCGGCATCGACCGTCATCACCATCGAGCCATCGGCGGTGCGCATCACGGCCTGCTGCGGCACGGTGATGGTGTTCGGACGCACGCCCTGTTCGAGCCGAACGCGCACATACATGCCGGGCAGCAGGGTGCGCTCGGGATTGGGGAATTGCGCGCGCAGGATGACGGAGCTGGAACTCGGATCGACCGTCGCTTCCGAGAACAGCAACTGGCCGGCATGCTGATAGGGTCTGCCGTCTTCGGTCACGAGCGTCAACCGGGTCTTCACGCCGCCGCTGCCGGACTGGGCGACTTTCTCGCGCAGCTGCGCCATTTCAACCGAAGACTGCGTGAGCGTCACATAGATCGGATCGAGCTGTTGAATGATGGCCAGCGCGGTCGGGTCGTTGGCCGTGACCAGCGCGCCTTCGGTGACCAGCGTGCGGCCGATGCGGCCCGTGATCGGTGCGGTAATGGTCGAGTACGACAGATTCAGTTTTGCGGTATCCAGCGAGGCCTTCGCAGCGGCCACATCGGCAGCGGCGAGCTTTTGCGCGCTCTGCGCGTCGTCGAATTCCTGCTTGCTGATGGCGTTCGTATCGACCAGTGCGCGGTAGCGGTTCAGGCGGGTATTCGCCTGTCCCAGATTAGCCTCCGCTCGCGCGAGCACCGCCTCGGCATTGCTGACGGTCGCCTGGAACGGCGCGGGATCGATCTGGTACAGCGTCGCGCCGGCGCGCACTTCGCTGCCTTCATTGAACAGGCGTTTCTGCACGATGCCGCCGACACGCGCGCGGACTTCGGCATTTCGGATCGCCTCGACGCGGCCGGGCAGCTCGGTCACGTTCGCTACTTGTTCAGGCGCGATGATGATGGTGCCGACATTGGCGGGCGGCGGTGCGCCGGCACCCGGCGCAGGTGCGGCGGGCTTTTTGTCACCGCAAGCGGCGAGCAGTGATGCGAGAACAGCGGGAACGACAACGAGGCGGGCAAAGGGCGTGAGATTCATGGTCTTCTGACTGATTAAAAAATACGTCAGGAAGCCTGACGCACCTGCAGGGCTTGCAAAATAAAAAACTGCAGGCGTGCCCACCTGGAGTTCTGCGGATTCTTTCGTGCGTATCGACGGTGCCGGGGCATCGAATTTGTCGCACGACCGTTCTATTTATTAACGCTCAGTATAGCTGCTTCTTCACTACATAAAACCGTTGTGACCGAGAGTTCCGTCGATTGATCGACGCGCGCTGCGAAGGGCGCGCGGCCAGCTTTCAATCCGGTCAAGCGGACCTTCGGCAACCCAACATTCAGCGCGTGTCCAGCAGACTGTTCAGTTCAGCGAGATCCGCCTCACTCAGTGTGCCTACCGCCGCTTTCAGTCGCAGCCCGCTGACCAGCGTCTCGTAGCGCGCTTTCGCCAGATCGCGCCGGGTCGAGTAGAGCTGCTGCTGCGCATTCAGCACATCGATATTGATGCGGACACCGACCTCGTAGCCCAGACGGTTCGATTCGAGCGCGGAGTTGCTTGAGATTTCAGCAGCCTCCAGCGCCCTGACCTGCGACAGGCCGTTCTGCACACCGAGAAATGCCGTGCGCGCTGATTGCGCGGCATTGCGGCGGGCCGTGTCGAGATCAGCGCGGGCTTTTTCTTCGGCAGAAATCGCCTGCCGTATCTGGCTGCTGGTCGAGCCGCCTGCGTACACCGGCAGATTGAACTGCACGCCCACCGACGCGGTCGTGATAGTCGCCTGCGGCGCAAAGGCCAGGCCTTTGTTCTGCCCAACACTGGCGACGGCATCGACGGTCGGTTTGTGGCCGCTGCGGCTGCGCTCGATATCGAGCTTGGCCGATTCCGCGATAAATGTCTGCGCAATCACCGCGAAATTACCGGCCTCTGCACTCTCTACCCACGGGCGGATGTTTTGCGGTTCAGGCGGGCTGAGCCGAACACCCTGACGCAGACCGTTCAGCTCGCCCGGCAATGTGCCGGTGACTTGCGCCAGCAGATTGCGCTTGACTTCCAGATCGTTCAGCGCGGCGATTTCCTGCGCCATCGCCAGATCGAAGCGTGCCTGCGCCTCATGGGTATCGGTGATGGTGGCCGTGCCCACTTCAAAGTTACGCTTTGCGGATTCCAGTTGCTCGGTGATCGCGACTTTCTGCGCGCGGATGAAGATCAGCGCATCCTGTGCGGTCAGCACATCGAAATATGCCTGTGCGACGCGCAGCGCCAGATCGGCTCTGGCCTGCTCGAACTGAGTTTCACTGGCAGCGACTTGCAGCTTGCTCTGTTCGTACACGGCCCGGTTTGCCGGCCGGTACAGCGGCTGCTGCAGCTGCAGCTGCAAGGTGTTGGCGGTGTAGCTGATGTCATTGCTCCTGCCAGCCTGCGACGACTCGCCCTCGACCTTGCTCGCACTGCCATTGACCGTCACCTGCGGCAGCAACCCGGCACGGCCCTGCACGGTTTTTTCGAGATTTGCCTCACGGGCGGCGCGTGCACTGGCAAACTGGCTGTCATACGCCTGCGCATCACGATAAGCCTGCAGCAGGTCGATTGCCCGCGCATCTACTGTATTCATGCTCAGGAAGACACTGGCCATCAGTGATGCTAATCGAGTTGTTCGCATTCTTTTTTCCGTAAAAACTGCATCCGGTGGCAGTGTGGCCACCCGTAGCGATCAATAAGTCGGCATCGAAGGATCGACCTGCAACGCCCAGCCATGCACTCCGCCTGTCAGGTTGTATACCTTGCCGAAACCGGCGCGCTCCAGAAAGGCGGCCACCTGCATGCTGCGCGCGCCGTGGTGGCAAATACAGACGATCGATTGTTCCGGATCGAGTTCTTCCTGTCGCGCGGGAATGCTGGCCATGGTCATCAGCTGTGAACCAGGGATGCGGCAAGTCTCGAACTCCCAGGGTTCGCGCACGTCCAGCAGCAAGGGAGCGTCGCGCTGATCGCGCCCGGCATTTGCAAGCCAGTCAGCCAGTTCGGCGGGAGAAAGGTGTTCCATGAATCGCAGCGCCTTCAGTTCAGAAATGGAATGCCGACGGCGATTCCGTTTCCCGCAGCGGCGTGATGCAGGTTTCGAACAGTGCGGTCTCGCTCCATGCGTCCTGCGCGGTGCGCGTGAACAGGCAGGCAGACATTACCGGCGCTTCGCCTATGATGGCGAGCAAACGGCCGCCGATGCTCAGCTGTTCGAGAAACGCACGCGGCAGCACCGGCAGCGCACCGGACACCATGATCACATCCCAGGGAGCAGCGCGTGTGCCGCTGCCGGCCCAGCCGTGCGCGCCATTGCCAAGTTCGACAGTTACATTGGCGACGCCGTAGGCGGAAAGATTTTTTTCTGCGAGTGCTTTCAGTTCGGGCTGTATCTCGATCGACGTCACATGCCGCGCATGATTCGCGAGCAGCGCCGCCATGTAACCGGAGCCGGTGCCGATCTCCAGCACCGATTCCGTTTCCCTGATGGCCGCTTCCTGCAACAGACGGGCTTCCAGTTTGGGTGAGAGCATGTTCTCGCCGCCGGGCAGCGGTATCTCTGTATCCACAAAGGCCAGCGCCTGACAGGCGGCGGGCACGAAAGCTTCACGGCGCACCGCCACCAGTGTTTTCAGGACATCCTTGTCGAGCACATCCCAGGTCCGGATCTGCTGCTCGATCATGTTCACGCGGGCTTGTTCAAGGTTCATGGTTTTGCTCTTGAAGAGGGGTCAGAAGTACGTGGTAAATCTTGCGATTTTATCAAACAGGCTCATCATTTTTGGCGGCGACGCGGGCGATGGGCGCCGTGCCGCCTGCCTCGGTCGCCGTAGGGTGCGGCAAGAAACGGCGCCGCGCCCAGACCGCAAAATCATCCAGCCAGGTATAGATCACCGGCACCACCACCAGCGTCAGGATCGATGAGGTAATGATGCCGCCGATGACCGCCTGTCCCATTGGCGCTCGCTGTTCCGAGCCTTCGGCCAGGCCCAGCGCGAGCGGAATCATGCCGAATACCATCGCCAGAGTCGTCATCAGGATAGGGCGCAGCCGCACATGGGCCGCTTCCAGCAGCGCGGCGCCTCTTTCCATTCCTTGTTTGCGCGCCTGATTGGCGAAGTCCACCAGCAGGATCGCATTCTTCGTGACCAGTCCCATCAGCATCACAAAGCCGATGATGGAGAACAGATTCAGCGTCGAGCGGAAGAACATCAGCGACAGGAACACGCCGATCAGTGTCAGCGGCAGCGCCGACATGATCGCGACCGGCTGCAGGAAGCTCGCAAACTGCGAGGCCAGAATCATGTAAATGAAAATGATCGCCAGCAGCAGCGCCTGCAGCGCATAGCCGAAGGATTCCTGCATGTTCTTGGTCGCGCCACCGACCTGATAGCGATAACCCGGTGGCCAGTGCATGTTCTCCAGTGCTTTTTTCACTTCCGTGCTGACCTGACCGGAAGACCGTCCTACCACGTTCGCCGACAGCTCGACTTCACGGTTCAGGTCACGCCGGTTGATCTGGTTGGCGCCGGAGGCGGGCGTGATGCTGGCCACTTGCCGCAGCGGCACCATGCGCGGCGTGCCATCGCTGTTCATCTGCGTGCTGGCCAGGCGCAGGCGTGACAGGTCATCGATATTGGTGCGCTCGGAGGGGGCGAGGCGCACGGTCACGTCATACGTTTCGTCATCCGGCGCGCGCCAGCCGACGACCGGATCGCCGGCCAGCAAGGGGCGCAGTGTGCTGCCGATTTGCGCAACGCCCACGCCCAGATCTCCCGCGATGTCGCGATGGGGCTCGATCCAGATGCCGGGCTTGTTCGGCTTGAGGCTGGAATCCAGATCGACCACCCCCTGTACCGCGCGGATTTTCGCCGTCGCCTCGTCGGCGAGCTTGCCCAGCTGTTTCAGATCGGGGCCGAGAATCGACAGTCGCAATTGCTTGTTATCGCCGCCCACGCCATCCAGCGTGCCGACATGGGTGACGGTGATGCCCGGTATTTTCGCGAGCTGCTCGCGCAGCGGCTGATTGAGTTCCTTCGTGCTGCGCTTGCGCTCGGCACGCGGCACCAGCCGTGCATACGTCGTCGCGTAACTCTTGCCTTGGGCGGTACCGGTATTGATGGTGGTGTAAAGATCGCGCACTTCAGGCAGCGAGCGCAGCGCCGCTTCGACCTGCCGGGCTTTGCTCTCGGTGAATTCCAGCGAAGAGCCGACCGGCGTGTGATAGATCACGCCGGTTTCGGAATAGTCGGCTTGCGGAACGAATTCGGTGCCGACCAGACCGGATGCGGGAAGAATGAAGCCGGCGAAGAACGTCGCTACCGCCAGCGCCAGTGTCGCCACGCGATGTCGCAGCGACCACTTCAGCGCCTTCTGGTACACGCCGGAGAACCACTGCACCAGCCGCTCGAACTGCGCGAGCACACGACCTATCGTGTTCGCATACCAGCCCCGGCGCGCATGCTCGCCATGCACCGCCGGATCGTGCCAGACCGATGACAGCATGGGATCGAGTGTGAAAGAGACGAACATCGAGATCAGCACCGCGGCCGCGACCGTCACGCCGAACTGATGGAAGAAACGCCCGATGATGCCGCCCATGAAGCCCACTGGCAGGAATACGGCAACGATGGAGAAGGTGGTGGCCAGCACCGCGAGCCCGATCTCTTGTGTACCTTCCAGCGCGGCGTCACGCGGACTTTTGTAGCGGCCGTTTTCTTTCATGCCGGCATGGCGGACGATATTTTCACGCACCACGATCGCGTCATCGATCAACAGGCCGACGCACAAGGACAGCGCCATCAGCGTGATCATGTTGATCGTGAAGCCGAACATGTCCATGAACAGGAAAGTGCCGATCAGCGATACCGGCAGCGTCAGTCCGGTGATGACCGTCGAGCGCCACGAGTTCAGGAACAAAAAGACGATCAGGATGGTCAGCAGCGCCCCTTCGATCAGGGTGCGGCGGACATTGTCCACGCCCACACGAATCTGCCGCGAACCATCCTTGATGATTTCCAGTTTCATGCCCGGATGCAGCGCATCCAGCGTCGGTTGCAGCTCCCGGATGACTTTTTTCAGGCCATCCGCAACGTCGATCGTATTCTGACCTTGTGCCTTCAGCACATCCAGCGCCAGCGTGCGCTGGCCGTTGAACAGCGCCAGATTCTCCTGCTCTTGCTGACTGTCGACGATGCGTGCCACCTGTCCCAGCAGCACCGCACGTCCGCCCCGCGTGGCGACCACGATACGTTCGAAATCCTCCGGGCGCTTTATCCGGCCCTGCACCTGAACGACTTGTTCGTTGGCCGAAGCGCGCACTGCACCGGCCGGCAATTCCTGATTCTCGCTGCGCACGGCGCTGATCAGCTGATCGACGCTGATGTTCAGCGCTTCCATTTCGGCCGGCTTCACATAGATCTGGATCTCGCGTTTCACACTGCCTACCAGGGTCACCGAACCGACGCCGCGCACGTTTTCAAGGCGCTTTTTCACGAGCTGATCCGCGACCGTGGTCAGCTCGCGCATCGTGTACTTGCCTCGGGCGGCATCATTGGTGACGGCAAGCGAGAAGATCGGCCGGTCTGCCGGATCATAGCGTGTCACTCGGGGCTCTTTGACCTCCTTGCGGAAGTTCGCCTTGATCAGCGCCACTTTTTCGCGGACATCCTGCGCTGCCTGCGCGGGATCGACGGTCAGCACGAATTCAATGATCACCACCGACTGCCCTTCATACGAGCGCGAGGTCAGGCTGTTGATGCCGTTGATGGTGTTGACCGCTTCCTCGACCTTGCGGGTGATGTCACTTTCCACCGTCTCCGGCGCGGCACCCGGATATTCCGTTTGCACCACCACCACCGGAAAAGTCACGTCGGGGAACTGATCGACGCGCAGCCGCTGATAAGAGAACAGGCCGAGCACGACAAAAGCCATCATCATCATGGTGGCCAGCACCGGATTGCCTATGCTGATACGCGTAAACCACATGAGATGACTGTCCTTTGGCGTGAGATCGTTGCGGGTGGTGTCAGCGGATCGCTTATTTCGCGGGCGCGATGCGTACCGGAGCACCGGGCTGCAGGCTTCCCATGTCGGTCGCCACCACGTTCGCTCCAAAGTCCAGACCCGACTGAATTTCGGTCATGAACTGATTGCCGCTGCGACCGTTCATGCCCGTCACCACAGGCTTGCGCGCAAGACGATCGCCTTCGATCAGATACACATAAGCGCCATTGCCATCCTTGCGCACGGCATTTTGCGGCAGCGCCAGCACGCCGGGTTTCGAGTTCAGCACCAGCTGTGCCTCGGCAAACATTCCGGCGCGAAGCAGGCCCTGCGGATTGTCGATCAGCACATAGACCAGCACCGAACGCGATCCGGCCTGAGTGGCGGGATTGATACGCGCGACCTTGCCCTCGAATGGTTGCGGCAAGCCTTCGATGCGCAGCACGACGCGCTGATTGAGCGCGACATTTGCGATATCACTGGTCGGCACAGCAGCCTCAAGCTCCATTCTGCGCAAATCCACGATGTCGAGCAGCTTGTTATCCGCTGATACTTTTTCTCCCGGCTGCACATAACGCATGGCGACCAGCCCCGAGATCGGCGCGCGGATCACCGTGTCATTCAGAGATTTCTGCACCACGTCCAGCGCGCCCTTCGCCGCCTCGACATTTGCCTCGGCAGCAGCGTACTGGCTGGCGGAATTGTCGAACGCATTGCGCGAGATAAAGCCCTTTTCAACCAGCGTGCGATTGTTGTCCCGGTTCTTGGTCGCGATGTCCAGCTGCGCGCGGGCGGAGTTCAGATTGCCGCGTGCCTGCTCGACGCGTGCCAGATATTCCGTCGCGTCCATCTTCACGATGACCTGACCGCTTTTTACAGCTTCGCCCTCGCGCACCAGTACCTCGCGCACATCGGCGGCCACACGGGCTTTCACGCTGGCCATGTCAACCGCGCGCAGTGCGCCGGACAGCGGCAATGTCTTTTGCAGATCGACAGGCGCAGCGGTGAAGATTTCCTGTGGCAGGAATTCCAGCGCGATGGGAGGAGCCGCCACGATTTTTGCGGGTGCCGCAGGGACTTTGGCGCGCATGAAGAATCCTGCGCCAGCAGCCAGTGCGGCGATCGCGATAATCAGCAAAACAACCCGGCGGGTACGTGTGGACATATTGTTGTTTGTCAGTGGGTCGTGATGCCGGCGGTTGTGGCCTGCAAACCGTTGAGCAAGAGGTCAAGGAAACAATCCAGATAATCGGGTGCCGAGATCGGCTCCAGCCGGCATGAATGAAAAGAATGCTTCCACATCATCAGCATCAGCACCGGAGCGACGATGACCAGGTTGGCATTCACCTTATCGACGGGACGGAACTCGCCGCGCGAAATACCGCGGTCGAGCATGCTGATGATCAGCGCATTGCTGCGCTGGATGACTTCCTCATGATAAAAGCGCGCGACATCCGGGAAATTGCCCGATTCCGCCATCATCAGCTTTGAAATGCCGGACAGCTTCGTTTCGCCGATGCGCTCCCACCAGCGGAGGATGAAGCCTCGCAAAAGCTCCCGGCTGCTGCCGGTGTACTGCGCAACATAGTCTTCGGCTTCGGCCAGTGCCGACACCAGATTCGCGCGCACCACGGCCTTGAACAATTCTTCCTTGTTCTCGAAGTACAGATAGAGCGTGCCTTTGGAGACGCCCGCGCGCGCGGCGACGTCATCGAGCCGCGTGGCTGCGTACCCGCGCTCGACAAACAGGTCGAGTGCTGCATCCAGCAATTCTTGCGGCCGGGCATCTTTTCGGCGTTCCCAGCGGGGCTTGGCCTTGGATTCGGCAATGGGCATCAGGTGAAATTAAATTACTAACCGGAGAGTCAGCAATATAGGGGGAGGGCTATTGCGGCGTCAAGCGCAGCGTCGCGGCTCAGCTCGTGTCAGCGGGAAATGCTTGCAGGAACCCGGTTTTGGATTTGGTTACCGATCGGTTTAGTTACTTTTATTGCAAATTTAAAAACTTGTCTCTCTAAAAACACACATTTTTGCGAATTTTGCCAGAGCAACGGGCAGATCAATGCTGGGTCTCGAGTGCATAACACCCTCTAGTCTGCCAGCGTGCCCGAAACCGAGGCTGCCGCGGCAGGCTTGAGCGCCTGCTTCACCTTTCTTTTACTTGAGGGACACCATGGCAAATTTTCCGCCGCCACCGCCACCCGATAAAAATCTGGGAAATCCTTTTTATTCCTCCGAGTCGCAGGTTTCCGGTTCCGATGACGATAAAACAAACTCGAGCCGACAAACGTCTTCCACTCGGCAGAGCGGGCAGACCAATCAGCGATCCTGGGCCGCGGCCAACCCCAAGAGCCCCCGGCTGCACAGCAAGCCTTCCAATAGGTCGCTGAATTCAGCGCCCTCGGAACTACCGGCATCCGCAACCAATAAACAGCAGCAGAACCATACACAGCCTTTCTTGACACCCAGAGGCGGCACTCTCAACCCGCAGCAGGCCAGCGCTCTGCCGGCCGACCCGCTGTCTGCGCCATCGTCTTTCGGCGGCCCACATGCAGTCACGGTAACGACTGCACTGATGAATAGCGCCTCGCCCGTCTACACCAAAACAGTCAAGAGCACCGCTACCTCGACCACGGCATCCTCTGATGCCACCACGGCCAGCGACGGGAGGCAGTCAACAGTCAAAAACCCGGCCAAAGAGCACAGGCTGAAAAAAACTGACAAAAAGGCCGCAGCCTACGAAAAGCAAAATGCCGGATCGTCAGTGGATGGCGCTGACCTGAGCCCGAAAGACATGGCGAAGTTTCTCAGAAGGGCGGTCACTGAGGATGGAAAGTTCAACGCAACCCAAAACACAATGAAAACCTTCATGCGCGCCGGTTTTGGCAAGGTCGATGGCCAGAGTGCACAAACCTGCTTCGCGCAATTTTTGAGGCCAACGGCAGGCTCAAGTGATCTGCACAAACTCTACAACAAAATGGCCTTTGATCTGCTGGAGGTAAGGCGAGGCGCCAGTGGAGAGGAGACATCAACGATCAAGATGCTCGACAATATCTGCGCGCGAGAAGATGTCAACCCAACCAATATCACCAGTAATGCCTCGGTCGGAGCACTCGTTGAGCCGGTAATCAAGCCATTGTTTGACTATCTGAATGATGTCGGCGATTCGGTGGCGAATTCCAGGTTGCCGGGCAAGCTGCTGGAGTTCCTGATCGAATTTGATCGGGAGCTGGTGAGGTGGCAACGAGAAACCGAGGCGAAACAGCAAACATTGAAACAAGAAGACGGCGCAAACGCTGACGCCGCGCTGAGCAAGGAAGACTGGATGACTATCCGGCGCAATGCGCAGATTGCCATGCTTGGCGTCAAGGGCGTGGATGGTTATCTTGGCACTGAGGTATTCAAGCGGCTTGAAGAGCTGGGATTTCATTCTGTAACCAATACAGGGGGCGTACTGAAAAATTTCAATTCCTACCTGAGCAGAATTTATTCTAAAAAATGTGACGCGCTGATCAAAAGTGTGCTGTCAGCCACGGACAAAGATCTTGCACTGATCCGTGAACGGCGCGCAGCAGACGAGAAAGAGGCAAGAGGCAAAAAGGCCGAGCAAAAATTTTCCAGCCTCAAGGAGAAAGCCGAGACGAAGATCGATCAATCCAGCTATAAAAAAACAGGACTGAGAGACGGCCGGGAATCGGCCGATGAAAGCAGCCATACTCCCCGATCAGAAAGCGAGCTGTCTGCAACGGATCCGGTTTTGTCAGGGAAGCGGCTTCATGAGCTTGAGGAAGTAAATGAGAGCCTGACCAATGTGTTTCTTGACAAGTATCCGAGCCTGAATGATTTCAAGGGTATCGTGTCAAGAATGTTGAAGGTCATCGACGCTCAATACACCAGACCGGGAAAATCTCCCTCAGAGAAGGCACTGAAAAAAATAGCGGTGGATTCCATCCAGCAGGAACTCGATACTGTGGCTGATAAAATCAGCATCATCCAGGATTCCGCTGCCCTCGATGCGCAAAAGGCCGTCTACGCAAAGCTCGATTCGTTGATGGGCCGGATCCTGCTTGCGAGTGCACATAATCCCTTCGATGAATAAATAGTGCTCGAATGCCGTTCTGCATGCGGTGCCTGCTGCATCGCGCCGTCAATATCCTCGCCCATCCCCGGAATGCCTGAGGGCAAACCGGCGGGTGAGCGCTGCGTGCAGCTGGATGATATTTTCGGCTGCCGGCTGTTCGGCCTCCCCGAGCGGCCGGCAGTCTGCGCGAGTCTGCAGCCATCGGCCGAGATGTGCGGCCCGGACCGCGAGCATGCGATGCATTTTCTTCATCAGCTCGAGCAGCTGACCAGCTCACCGAAATAAGCGGTTTCCTTCAGCGCGTCATGGTAAGCTTCGCGCCGGCCTGCCTTGCCGCACAGCGGCGGGCGCACGGCTCAGTCCGATCTGCCATTCTCCCGCATGGATACCGAACTCCTGATCAAAGTCGTCATCATGGGCATCGTCGAAGGTTTGACGGAGTTTTTGCCCATTTCCTCCACCGGTCATCTGATCCTTGCGGGCAGTTTGCTGAATTTCACGGGCGAGAAAGTCAAGGTCTTCGAGATCGTGATTCAGGCCGGCGCGATGCTGGCCGTCTGCTGGGAATATCGCGAGCGACTGCTGGGCGTGGCACGGCATTTCGCGACTGATGTGGCCGCTCGCCGTTTTGTGCTGAATCTACTGGTCGCTTTTCTGCCTGCAGTGATTCTCGGACTCTTGTTCGGCAAGCAGATCAAGGCGCATCTGTTCAAGCCGGTACCGGTCGCACTGGCTTTTATTATCGGCGCCATCGTGATCTATATCGTCGAGCGCCAGAACCGGCTACGCGCATCGGGCCCGCGCATCGATTCAGTAGATGATATGAGCGTGGTCGATGCCTTCAAGGTCGGCTGCGCGCAGTGCTTCGCGCTGATTCCCGGCACCAGCCGCTCCGGCGCCAGCATCATCGGTGCGATGGCCTTTGGCCTGTCGCGCCGCGCGGCGACCGAGTTTTCATTTTTCCTCGCGATACCGACCTTGTTCGGTGCGACGATCTATTCGCTCTACAAAGAGCGCGCCCTGTTATCTGTCGCCGATTTACCGATGTTTGGTGTGGGCGCGCTGGCCGCATTCCTGTCTGCCTTTTTGTGCGTGCGCTGGCTGCTGCGCTTCATCAGTACGCATGATTTCACCCTCTTCGTCTGGTACCGGATCATATTTGGCGTCATCGTGCTGGTGACAGCGGGTACCGGCTGGGTGGTCTGGGCAGACTGAGCATGAGCGGCGCCTTGCGCGAGCGCGCACTGCACGTACTTCAGACCGTCTTTGGCTATCCGGTCTTTCGCGGGCAGCAGGCGGAGATCGTGGACCTGGTCGCCGGCGGGAATGATGCGCTGGTGCTGATGCCTACCGGCGGCGGCAAATCGCTTTGCTACCAGATCCCTGCCCTGATTCGCCCCGGCTGCGGCATCGTGATCTCGCCGCTGATTGCATTGATGCAGGATCAGGTCGATGCGCTGGCCGAGCTCGGCGTGCGCGCCGCGTTCCTGAATTCCTCCCAGAGCTTTGATGAAGCGATGCGCACCGAGCGCGCGTTGCGTCGCGGCGAGCTGGACTTGCTCTACATCGCGCCCGAGCGGCTGTTGACCTCCCGCTGTCTGGACATGCTCGATGAGGTAAAGGTTGCCTTGTTCGCCATTGACGAAGCGCACTGCGTGTCGCAATGGGGACACGACTTCCGGCCCGAGTATATCCGGCTGTCGGTGCTGCATGAGCGCTACCCGCAAGTACCGCGCATCGCGCTGACCGCTACCGCCGATGCCGACACCCGGCAGGAGATCATCGACCGGCTGCAGCTGCAGGCAGCGCGCCAGTTCATCGCTTCATTCGACCGGCCGAATATCCGCTACCAGATTGTCGAGAAAGATCAGGCGCGCCGTCAGCTGCTGGATTTCATTCGCGACGAGCATGCGGGCGAAGCGGGCATAGTCTATTGCCTGTCACGTAAAAAGGTCGAGGAGACAGCCGAATTCCTGAACGAGCAGGGCGTGCGGGCGCTGGCCTACCATGCGGGCATGGATACCACGACGCGTGCTGCGCATCAGTCGCGTTTTTTGCGCGAAGAGGGGCTGGTGATGGTGGCCACCATCGCATTTGGCATGGGCATCGACAAGCCTGACGTGCGCTTTGTCGCTCACCTTGACCTGCCCAAGAGTATCGAGAGCTATTATCAGGAAACCGGCCGCGCAGGGCGCGACGGCCTGCCGGCGGATGCATGGATGGCCTATGGCCTGCAGGATGTCGTGCAGCAGCGCCGGATGATCGATGAATCCGAGGCCGATGTCGCCTACAAGCGCATGCAATCGGCGCGACTGGATGCGATGCTGGGCCTGTGCGAGACGGCCGGCTGCCGCCGTGTGCATCTGCTTCAGTACTTCGATCAATCGTCTGAACCCTGCGGCAATTGTGATACCTGCCTGAACCCGCCGTCGTCCTTTGATGCGACCGAGGCGGTTCAGAAGCTTTTATCGACGATCTATCGCGTTGGCCAGCGTTTCGGCGCGGTGCACGTGCTGGAAGTGCTGCGCGGCGTGGATTCGACCCGTGTAAAGCAATGGCAGCATCAGTCGCTGTCGACCTTTGGCATCGGCGCTGATCGCAGCGAGGCAGAATGGCGCGCTATCCTCCGGCAGACTCTGGCGCAGGGGCTGGTGGACGTCGATCATGAGCAGTACGGCGCGCTGCGCCTGACCGAAGCGGCACGTCCGGTGCTGCGTGGTGAGACCTTGCTGATGCTGAGACGCTACCAGAAACCGGTACGCCAGCGTCGTGCGGCCACAGCACCGGGCAGTTACACCGAGCCCGGACTGTCTTCCGCGCAGCAAGCGCTGTTCGAGCGCCTGCGCTGGTGGCGAATGGAAACGGCGCGCGCGCACAATGTGCCCGCCTATGTGATTTTCCATGATGCGACGCTGCGCGAGATCGCCCGCGCAATGCCCGTATCGCTGGAGGCATTGCAGCAGGTGTCCGGCGTGGGCGAAAAAAAGCTGGAAAGCTATGGCGAGGCGATCACCCGACTGGTATGTGAGCAGCAGGCGGCGTGATTATGTGGGGAGTCAGCGGCGGGTAAACACCAGATCCCAGACGCCGTGTCCGAGCCGGATGCCGCGGTTCTCGAACTTGGTCAGCGGCCGGTAGTCGGGACGCGGCGCGTAGCCATCGGCAGTGTTTTTCAGTAGCGGCTCGGCGTTCAGCACGTCCAGCATCTGCACCGCATAATCTTCCCAGTCAGTCGCGCAGTGAATATAGCCGCCGGGCGCAATGCGCGAGGCCAGCAGCTGCACGAACGGGCCTTGTATCAGCCGTCGTTTGTTATGCCGTGCCTTGTGCCAGGGGTCGGGGAAGAACACATGCACGCCCGCCAGCGAACCGGCGGCGAGCATGTGCGTGACGACCTCGACCGCATCATGCTGAATCAGCCGCAGGTTATTCAGTGATTTTTCACCGATGAGTTTCAGCAGGCTGCCGATTCCCGGCGTATGCACCTCGACACCGATGAAATTTTTCTCCGGCATCAGCGCTGCAATCGCTGCAGTCGCGTCGCCCATCCCGGTGCCAATTTCCAGAATAGTCGGTGCATCACGTTCAAAGGCCGCGGCGAACTCCAGCAGTTCTTTTTTGTAGGAGATGCAAAACTTCGGTCCCAACTGTTCGAGCGCACGCCCCTGTGCAACCGACAGCCGGCCCGCGCGCGTGACAAAGCTGCGGATGCGCCGCTCTGTCGGGTCGTACAGCATTTGCCGGGCTTTGTCGGGGGTTTGGTCTGTCATGCTGAATTGGCTGTGATCGCTTTGATCGCCCCCTGAGGGGCGGAGCGCGGATTATGTCACAGCCTGATCGAGTGGCCGGCTGATGGCAGGGAGGAAGGAGGTGGAGCGGGTGAAGGGAATCGAACCCTCGTATGCAGCTTGGGAAGCTGCCGTTCTGCCATTGAACTACACCCGCCTGTACCCGAATTTTACCGAAAAGAGATAGCGACTTCGGCCCGGTTGCGCTTGCTGGATAAGCGAGAATGGATCGTCGGAAAAATGATCGCTTTACCTGCAAAATAATCGACAGGCCGGGGCTTGCGAACACCAGCCTGCCATATCGAGCGTAATCGTGGTGTCGGGATCAGAGTTTCGCTGGCCCGGCCGCTATCGTCCGTTCACGCTTTGCAAGGACGGCATCCCCAACCCGGCTTCCCGATTTGCGGCCGAGCTGGTCCAGAATAAACCGACCCGTATCGGCGACGGCATTTAAATCAACACCTGTCTTGACACCCAGCCCGTGCAGCAGATAAAGCACGTCTTCCGTCGCCACATTGCCGGTAGCGCCCTTCGCATAGGGGCAACCTCCAAGACCAGCGACAGAAGCATCGAAAGTCGTTACGCCAGCGTCAAGGCTGGCGCAGATATTGCCCATTCCCTGTCCATAGGTATCGTGAAAATGCATGGACAGTCGATTGACCGGGACTTCCTGTTTCAGATGTTCCAGAAGTGTGTGCACATGCTTGGGTGTCGCTACGCCTATGGTATCGGCAATATTGATGTCATCACAGTCAAGCTCGCGAAAATTGGCGACCACGTCGGTCACGTCTTCCAGCGTGACCTTATCGCCATAAAAACCAAATGCACAACTGACCGTGCCGCGCAGCTGCATGCCGTATTCCTTGGTCTTTCGCGCAACCTCGCTGAAGCGCTTCATCGATTCTGCCTTCGAGCAATTAATATTTTTTTCAGAAAAACTTTCAGACGCTGAGCCGAAGATCACTATTTTTTCCGGCAGAAATTTGCCTGCGATCGCGCCTTTGAATCCTTTCATATTGGGTACCAATACGGAGTACTCCACGCCTTCTTTACGAGTAATTCCTGCCAGTACCTCAGCCGAACCCGTCATCTGAGGTACCCAGTCAGGCGAAACAAAAGATCCCACCTCAATTTTTTCTAATCCGGCCTGGGTAAAGCGATTGATCAACTCGATCTTGATATGGTTGGAAACTGTTTTTGCTTCGTTTTGCAAGCCATCCCGCCCACCCACTTCGACGATGCTGACTCGTTCAGGCAGGTTATTCAGAAATGTCCTGCAAGTATTCGACTTTGCTTTCATGACAGGCATCTTCTGGGGCGCGGTATCGCCAGTGCAATTGACAGACGGAGGTGACAATATCTTTGAGATTGAGGGGCCAATTGGTTTCATGATTTACCCTATACAAATTGTTTGAACAACATGGTGAGCTTCATGTCATGGTGATGCCGCTGACCCAAACAATTTTATGCAGTGTCAATCCTGCAAATTTGATCTATGGCTAATGACAGCGAGACATTTCCTATGCATTCATGATCTTCCCGGCAAATAGCGGAGACCTGATTGCCGGTCAAAACATTGTGCAAATTCAAGCGAAGAAACATTTGTCACAATTCGTTAAATATGAAATAGTCTGCGGACTGCTTTTAAAAAAATTCAATCGAGACAGGCTGGAGCCCGAGCGAGTATCGGCTCATGCTGCCTCTCTATCCCCCGGACGGTGCAGCTCTGATGCTCGCTTCATGCGGGGGATTCAGGGAGAGCACGATGGCCAGCATTCAGAAATCTACGGATTCATCCAGCCTTGCAGAAGTCATTGATCGGATACTGGATAAAGGCATCGTCATTGATGCCTGGGCCAGGGTGTCCCTGGTTGGAATCGAGTTGCTTGCGATAGAAGCCCGGGTCGTCATCGCCTCTGTCGAAACCTACCTGACTTATGCAGAGGCCATCGGGCTCACGCATACCGCCGCTGCTCCTCTGGAAATTCCAGTACGCTGATGATGCGCGCATCTTCCCGAGCAATTCGGCAAGGACAAAGACCGGCTTTGCATGCTGACGGTCTGGCTCATGATGCGATCAGTTTTGAGAAAAAGCCGGACTACATCGAGACACCATCACACAATGCGATTGTCGCGCGCGCGCTCGCTTATTTGCAGGCTGGCTTTGCAGTTCATTTCACGGGCTGTTCGGGAGTTGGCAAGACGGCACTTGCGATGCATCTTGCGGCGAGTGTCGGTCGGCCCGCAGTATTCGTTCAGGGAGATCATCAACTCGATGGAAGCGATCTGATCGGGAAGCAGCAGGGATGCTTGTCGACTACGGTGGTCGACAACTATGTCCATTCGGTGATGAAAAAAGAGGAACGTACCACGTCGGACTGGTCGGACAACCCGCTCGCGACGGCATGCCGGTATGGATATACCTTTATCTACGATGAATTCAGTCGTTCCCGTCCCGAGACCAATAATGTGCTGTTGCCGGTTTTGGGAGAGCGTTTGCTGATCCTGCCCGGAAATCTCTCGGGCGAGCGCTACATTCAGGTACACCCTGAGTTCAATGCAATCTTTACCAGCAATCCTCAGGACTACGCGGGTGTGCACAAGACCCAGGATGCGCTGCGCGACAGAATGATCACGATACGGCTCGATCATTATGATGAAATCACCGAGACGCGCATTACGCACGCCAAATCACAGCTGACGATGCCTGAGGCGGCGCTGGTCGTATCATTGATCCGGCAATGCCGGGCATTACAAGCCGACAAGGTGCGTCCAACCATTCGCGCCTGCATGGTACTCGGGAAAATGCTCTCGCGTTTGGGCTCAGAAGAACTGGCACCAGACTCTTGCAGTTTCTCGAACCAACTGAAACAAATCTGTACCGATATTCTCGGCTCAGAGGGATCGACCGGCTCGGAATCGCACGAAGTTCCTGCAGCTCAGGTGGCGGCACTGATCGATGATTTTGTTCAGGATTTTCTGTTACTGAGTTCGACACGGGCTATGAACACCGAGGATATCTCCACCGTCCCGGAGGTTCAGTGGTGAATTCGCTGCCATCAGGACTCATGGCGCCTCAGGCTGCCCGTAAGCAGAGGCGATTCCGCCACGTCCATGAACTACTTCTCGAAATATCCGTTCTGGAGATGGAGCTGCAGCGCCTGCGGATGGAAGAGGCCAAATTATTCCGGCGCATGGATCAGATACAAGCCCGAAAGACGCTGCTGGGGCAGCAGCAGTCACAGTTGTATCGTCGACTGAAAATATCTGATGCGGGCAGCAAGACCTCCCTGACGCTGGCTTCGAGCACGTATGCGCCGAAGATGCCCGAGGGTTCCCGGCATCGAACATGGGAGTATTAGCAGTGACTGATCATGCGATGAATGATAGTGGCCGGTATGTCTATGCGCTCATCGAGGGCGAGCCGCCTGACACGCTCGATGGGTATCAGGGTATCGATGATCAGCCACTGGAATTGATCAGGGCAGGTGCGATCAGCGCAGTCTGCTCTGCTTTTGGCCAGACGTCTATTTCCCCGAGGCGAAAGTACTTATCGGCCCACGCAGCGGTGCTGGAATTGCTGAGGGAGGCCAGTGCCGCATTGCCGATGAAATTCGGGATGCTTGCAGACAGCCGGGCGAGCGTGCGGGCCATCTTGGCGACTCATCAGTGCGAACTCGTGCAGTCATTTCACAGGATACGCGGCAAGCTCGAGATGAGCATCAAGATCAGGCCAGCGGCAGGCACCGATCTGTTCGGATTCATCCTTGCAAGCAGTCCGGCACTGGTGAATCTGCGCGATCGCATTGCCGATATGCCCGAGCAAGCCAGATATGTTTACAAAATCGAATTGGGGCGGCAATTTGAAAAAGCCTTAGCCGCTCAAAGACAGATGCTGATCGAAAAAATTCGGCCATTGATATCCGGCGTATGTGATGAGCTGCTGATCGATACTTCCGCCCAAGTCCGCCATCTGCTGGGCATCACCTGTCTGGTCAATCGCGCCAGCGTACAGCGCTTCAATGATGATCTCGCACTTATCGCCCATGATCTGGATGAAGACCTGTGCGTGGAGATTTCCGACCCTTGGTTGCCCAGTCATTTTTCTGATGTGTCGCTGTTCATGGAGGTGTCCGATGTTCATTCTTGATAGCATCCTTCTAGCCCCGTTACATGGCATGGTCTGGCTGGCCCGGGCGGTGGATGATGCGGCGGGTGATCTGAGGGCTTCGCGCAGGCGCGATGCGGTGCAAGAGCTACAAGATCTTTACCGTGCATTGCAGAGAGGCAAGATCACTGACGACGAATTCGACGCTGCCGAGCAAATCCTTCTGAAAGAACTTGAAGGTCAGGCGTGATGACGGAGTGCAGTCATGAGGATGCGCCGATCTTGCAGAAGATGCTGGATATGGCCAACCGCTATGCACTGAGGGGTGACCGCCGGCAGGCGCTGGATCTGCTATGGAAGGTATTGCGTCATTCTCGCTCTGGCCCTCACGCGCAGTCGGCGAAACAGTCGATCATGACTATTTCGCAAAGCTACGAGTCCGAGGGCGCCCGGCATATGGCGGTCCATCTTCTGGAAAAGCTGCTGCATGTCTGAAGCCATCATTCCCAACTTCTCACTGACAGCGCCCCAACAGGCATCGCTGTGCGACCTTTTGGAGCGGGTCCTGGACAAAGGAGTCATGGCAGCGGGTGAGCTTACCTTATCGGTTGCTGATATTGATCTGATTTATCTGGGATTTTGCATACGGCTCAGTGGCATTTCATCGATACCTTCCTCCTTGCCTGAAGAATCATCATGAAAAGTATCAACGGTGTTGAGGATTTTCTCCATCAGGGAAAAGAAACTTCGCAGCCTCAAAGCGGCGCAGAGAAAGCCGCAATCACGCCGGGCGGTATCTCCATCGATCCCGACAACCTGCGTCAGGGGCTGGGTAAACTGATTCTCTGCCTGATCGAGCTGCTTCGTCAGCTGATGGAAAGGCAGGCATTGCACCGGATGGACCGGCAGGAATTGACCGATGATGACATCGAACGACTGGGTCAGACATTTCTGAAACTTGATCTTGAACTGACTCGCCTGAGGGAATATTTCGGGCTATCACCTGAAGACATCAATCTCGACCTTGGCCCTTTGGGACGGCTGTTCTGAATCATGGCTGATTTCACCTCCGAACCGCAGATTACCCACGCCACCGGCGCTGCAAGTCTGCTGGATGTGCTCGACAGAATCCTTGACAAAGGCGTCGTGATTGCCGGGGATATCCGGATCAAGCTGGTTGATGTCGAGTTGTTGACGATTCATATCAGGCTGCTGGTATGTTCAGTCGACAAGGCAAAAGAAATGGGTATGGACTGGTGGCTCAGTGATGCTTTTCTGTCGAGATCGAATGTGCCAGTGAACCTCGGCGCACCGGTCACCCCGCCGGCTACTGCGCCGCAAACTATCGAGGCGCGCATGGCAGCGCTCGAACATGCACTGGCTTCGCTCGTAAAGTGACAGGCGTCATGAGTGAAGCCCTTTGTTTGCGTTGCCTGATCAGCACTGAAGATTTTCCCGCAGCACAGCACCGCCGGAGTGTACAGGCGTCAGGATCTGCAGATCATCCTGTCTGCGAATGGCTTGATATCGAGGGCGTCACTGCTGTCGTCAGTAGCATCGATACGGCAAGCTATTGCGAAAAAAATCTTCAATCACTGCCCTGGCTGACTCGGGAGGCGCAGCGGCATGCCGGAATTATTGAAAGCTACTTTCAGCAGGTAACCACCTTGCCAGTGAAATTCGGCGCGATCTTCAGCTCTCGTGCTGTGCTGCGATCACACCTGTCTGAAAGGCGAGAGCTTGTGCAACAGGCGCTGACTCGCTTGCAAGGGCAGGCCGAGTGGGATATCCGCATACTGGCCAGCGAAGCAAAAATGGAGGCGGTAGCGATCGAAGGTGGATTCGTTTCGGAAGATCGTGTAGCAGTGACTACCTCTGGCGAGGGACTGAGCTATCTGTTAAGACGAAGAAGCGAGCAGCAGCTTCAGCGCGCTGCACAAACTGCCTGCGCCAGCCTTAGACACGAAATAAGCGATCGCCTGTCGTCATGGTCCCTGCATCGCAAGGCAACGAGTGATCGTCTGCCCGAGCGAGACGGCTTGCGGCTGGTCGACCATGTGTGCGCAATGCTGCCGGCTGCCGACTATCCTCGACTAGAGCAAAGCCTGGTCACACTGCAGGAAGCCCATGCTGATTGCCTGCTGAAGGTCGAGCTTAGCGGCCCCTGGCCACCTTACCACTTCTGCCCGGATTTTCGCGCTTCGTGAGGCCGCTGGCGGCGGGTTGGTCAGCCGCCGTCACCAGCAGTAAGCAGCTATCTCGTCAGGCCGCTGGCATCGGTAGTACTGCCTTGCCACCGACCTGGCGAGACAGGCTCTGAGCGCACCGGCTGAGGAGCGTGCGCTGAGATGGTCAGGCATGACGAGCCAGGTTCAGATGCCGCCAATGCACAGATATTTCAGTTCGAGATATTCGTCGATCCCGTATTTCGATCCCTCGCGTCCGAGTCCGGATTGCTTGACGCCGCCGAAAGGACCCACTTCATTCGAGATCAGGCCGGTGTTGATGCCTACCATCCCGTATTCCAGCTGCTCGGCCACGCGCCAGACACGGCCGATATCGCGCGTGTAGAAATAACTGGCCAGACCAAAGTCGGTGTCATTCGCCGCAGCGATGGCTTCTTCCTCTGTATGAAAGCGTACGACGGCAGCCACCGGACCAAACGTCTCTTCCTGCATAATCTTCATCTCGCGGCTGACATTCGACAGCACCGTGGGCTGATAAAACAGGCCTCCCAGCGAATGTTCGGCACCACCCGCTTCCAGCTTTGCTCCCTTGCCCAGCGCATCGCCTACATGGTCTTTGACTTTGGCCACGGCCTGATCATCGATCAGCGGGCCTTGCTGCACGCCTTGCTCGAAGCCGTTGCCTACTTTGATTTTTGCGGCACCAGTAGCCAGCTTTTTGACGAATTCGTCATAGACCTTGTCGTGCACGTAGAAGCGGTTGGTGCAGACGCAAGTCTGGCCCGCATTGCGGTATTTGGAGATCATCGCCCCTTCGATCGCAGCATCGATATCGGCATCGTCGAACACGATGAAGGGTGCATGTCCACCCAGTTCCAGCGACAGCTTTTTGATGGTGGGCGCGCTCTGTGCCATCAGGATGCGGCCAACGGGCGTCGAGCCGGTGAAAGAGAGATGACGGACGACCGGGCTCGAGCACAGCACCTTGCCGATTGCGATCGACTGTTCGCTATCGGCGGTCAGGATGTTGATCACGCCTGCGGGAATGCCAGCGCGATGTGCGAGCTCGGCCAGCGCCAGCGCTGACAACGGCGTTTGCTCGGCTGGCTTGATGACAATCGTGCAGCCTGCCGCCATCGCCGGGGCGATTTTTCGGGTGATCATCGCAATCGGGAAATTCCACGGCGTGATGGCGGCGCACACGCCAATCGGCTGCTTCAGCGTCACCAGCCGCCGGTCGGCTGCCGGTGAGGCCAGCACATCGCCATTCACCCGCTTGGCTTCTTCGGCAAACCATTCGATGAAGCTCGCGCCGTACATCACTTCGCCCTTGGCCTCGGGCACCGGCTTGCCCTGCTCAGCCGTCATTAGCCGCGCCAGATCATCCGCGTGGGCAACGATCAGGTCAAACCATTTGCGCATCAGCTGCGCGCGTTCCTTGCCGGTCTTTGCCGCCCAGCCGGGAAACGCTCTGGCGGCGGCCGCGATCGCCTGTTCGGCCTCTCCCGGCCCCTGATTCGGTACATCGACAATCGCGCTGCCGTCGGCGGGATTGTTGACCGTGAAGCGGGACGGGGCATCGACCCACTGACCATCCAGCCAGGCACGGGTCTTGAGCAATTCCGGATCCGACAGTTGAAGGGCGATAGCAACTTGCTGCGACATGAAGGCTCCTGAAAAGATCAGAAAAACGACAGCATAACTGATCGCTGCGCAAAGGCTCCCGGGGGTGATTTTGCTTTTTAAAAAGCTTCGTTCACAAGGAACGATTTATTGCTCAAAAGTTACTCAGCGCAGGCAAGTCTTAACCTAAAGTAATGAGGAAACTTACGATGAGTACACCAAGGACAGGAGAAAGAAAATCAGCGTCGTTCACCCTGGAGCAATTTGAGAAACAGTGGAGCGAACTGACGAAATCGATTTCAGGTACCCAAAACGGGCACGCTTCCGGAGCGGAGGAGAAAGCGCCGGTCATGAAAGTCAAGCCGCAGGAAAAAGATGCGGTGATGCCGACCGTGACGCAGACGGACACGGGAGATGTATCACCCTCTCTTAATCCCTTAGTGCTTGCCCACACCCCTCCAGTCACCACCAGCCGGTCGGATAATCCAAAAAATTGAATTTTTCTGCCAGCGTCAAATCAATGGATGGCACATCGACTTCACCAAGAAAACGCGAGAAATTTGCTGATAGCCCGAGGCGAGGCAATATCGAGCCGAAAGTAAAAGATCAGCGTTCAACCAACGAAACCCCGCCGACCACACCACGAGGCAAGGACGAAGAAAAATCCCTTGACCCGAATCATTCCTCTGCTCGGAAATTCCGGAAGGAAGTCAGCAGAAAATTCACCGATATCAAGCTGAACCTGTCGAGCCTGACCGAGAAAATATCGACGGGTCGTAACAGTCCGCCGGCATCACCGGCAAGCGGAGGCAGAGTGTCGCCATCCAAGGTATCTCCCCGGAAGAAGTTGAATAATCTGCTGAGCGATGTACCTGTTGAGATGAGAAATCAGGCTGCCAAGGCCTATCTTAAATTTCAGGAGGATCCGGCCTTTATGAAAGCAGATCCGAAAAGGCAGGGTATCCTACTGAACGCGAAGATGATAGTCATTCTTTCAAGTGGGGCAGTCTCGTTCGATGAGAAAAAAATTCAGGCCTTGATTAAAGAAGCAGAGATGCGTTCTCAAAATTCAAGGATCGATGTGGAAATAGATTTCAATAAAAAGCCTTACCCTGATCATGTAAAAGCAGGTGCAGGGAAATTTATTTCTAAATGGGAGAACGATGGATTCGACAAGGGAGAAAAATTCAATAATCTCCCAGGCGCTGAAAAAGCGATAGTAGATAAATCGTTTATGCCTACCTTTATTGCAGATTACTACAGGGCCGGCGTGAGCCACGAATTGCAGCTGCCTGACGGGACAAGCAAGCCTTTTGATTCACCCATCGCCTTGGCTAACTACCTGAATCAGAATAAAAATAGTTACCACAGATCTAGGTACATTAGTAACGTAACATCGCAAAACATTGTCACACTTTTACAGCAATGGACCTGTGGTGGTTTGCCCGGGACTACGTCGCCGATAAAATTGTACGATGGAACTCCTCTAATCCCTCGGGGACGATCTGAACAGCGATTTATCTATAAAGTCGAAGCAGATGGGACGATCATTGTTAAAGTTCAGGTGGGGATTTTCTCAGATAATCTGGGAAATGCTAAGAGGGCAAGTCAGCTACAGAATGATGATCGTGATCAGGTATTTATGGATGAGGACGCCAAGCTGACGATCAGCACTACCTTGCGATTTGATCCAGATGATGAATGGACAATCGACAATCCGCGCTTGGTGGCAAGCGGATGGAATCTGCCAGCCGAACGTTGAAGATGTAGTCTATGTCATGGATGATTTCCGGTTCGATCCTGCCACCATCTCGAACCGGAACAGCCTGCATTCGATAGCGCCGTTGAAAAACGGCGTTTTTTTTGATTCTTTCAACCGCAGCATGCGCGGCAGGCTGAGATCCGCGGTGAACAGGCACGCTGTCCAGCCCGCAAACCGGCTTTTCAGTGTGCTACCAAACGCACTGAAAAACGCCAATGCCAGTTCATCCGGCGCCTGCTGCCGATCGCCGCGCACGCCGATACGTTCGCCGTAGGGCGGGTTCGCGATCAGCAGCCCGGGCTGATCGGTCGGCGGCTTGATCTCTTGCGCATCGATCTGCTTCAGCGGTATCTCGAAAGGGATACCGGCGCGCTGGAGATTGTTACGCGTCATCACCAGCATGTCGCCAGAGATATCACTGCCAAAGAGCGTGATTTCTGCAGGAACGGTCGGCGCGGGTACGGCATTGCGTATCGCCTGCCAGTCAGCTGCACGAAATCCATGAAACTTCTCGAAACCAAATTGACGATGCGCGCCCGGCGGTATCCCTGCCAGCATTTGCGCCGCTTCGATCAACAACGTGCCTGAACCGCACATCGGATCCAGCAGCGGCACGCCCGGTTTCCAGCCAGCAGTGCGCAGCAAGCCTGCGGCGAGATTTTCCCGTAACGGCGCATCGCCGGTCTCTTGTCGCCAGCCGCGCTTGAACAGGGGCTCGCCAGAGGTATCCAGATACAGCGTGACCGTGCGGGCATCCAGAAATCCGGAGATCCGCATATCTGGCGTTCGGGTGTTTACCGACGGACGCTTGCCTTCGCGATCGCGGAAACGGTCGCAGATCGCATCCTTGATCTTCAGCGTAATGAATTCAAGGCTTTTCAGCGGCGATTTGATCGCCGTGACATCGACGCGGATGGTGTGATCGACACCGAACCAGTCTTCCCACCGCGCATCCAGTGCCAGATCGTAGATCTGGTTTTCGTTGGCATAGCTGCCATGCGCGATGCGCAGCAGTACGCGCGAGGCAATCCGTGAATGCAGATTGATCCGCATCGCATCCGTCAGTTGTCCGGAGCAATGCACGCCGCCGGGTACCTGATTGTGGATTTTCAGCGTGGTGCTGAGCGTGGCGATTTCCTGCAGCTCCTCAGTGAGCGCGGCTTCGAGGCCGCGCGGGCAGGGGCAGAAATAGGAGAGGGGTTTTTGCACAGTGCACCTGTTGTCTGTTGAGGCCAGTCATCCACAGGGACTGGCCTGAGCTTGTATCGAATTTCAGCGGGCGAGCAGGCGCTCGACAAAGTCGAGTCGATCCTGCCCCCAGAAACCTTGCCCATCGACGCGGTACCAGGGTACGCCAAACACGTCCGTGTTGAGCGCTTCTTCGGTATTCTTCGCATAGTCGCTCGCTACCGCGTCGCTGGCCGAGTGCGCGAGCAGCGCCTTGCCATCCAGGCCCGTGCTGTCAGCAATGGCGATCAGTGTCGCCTCATCGGCGACATTTTTTTCTTCCGACCACACCGCGCGGCCGAGCGCGAAGGCCAGATCCAGCGCCTTCTCGGTGCCGTTCTTTTGCAGCGCGGCGATGATCAGCTTTGCGCCGGGTTCGCCCGATACCGGAAAGAACTTTGGATGCAGGTTCAGCGGAATATTCAGAAATTCGCTCCAGCGCTGCAATTCGGCCAGACGATAAGCCTGACGCTGCGGCGGACGCTGCGCGACCGGCACGCCGCCCGATACACTGAAAACCTTCGCAATATCCGCAGGTTTGAGCTGAATGTTTGCGCCATGCTTGCGGGCGATGGCGACCAAACGCTGGTGACCCATGTACGACCACGGAGATTGGGGTGCCATGAAATAGTCGACTGATTTGCTCATCAGAGCCTCCTCTTTTTGTATTTGATACGGCAATTTATTGGAAAGGCTTGACCACCGCGAGTATCACCACGGCCAGCATGCCCAGCACCGGAATCTCATTGAACCAGCGATACCAGACATGAGAACGGGTGTTTTCTCCCTGCTCGAACTGCTTCAACATCCGCTTGCAGACATGATGGTAGCCAATCAGCAGAAACACCAATGCCACCTTCAGGTGCATCCATGCACTGTTCTGGCCGATGCCATAGCCCAGCCATAGCCAGAGACCGAGCGCGAGCGCGGGAATCATCAGCAGGGTCATGAAGCGATACAGCTTACGTGCCATCAACAGAAGTCGTGCTTTGGCGGCGTCATTTTCTTCCATTGCCAGATTCACGAAGATACGCGGCAAATAAAACAATCCCGCGAACCATGAGGCAATAAAAACGATGTGCAGTGCCTTCACCCACAGCATGCTCAGACCCTCACTTCGCCATGGCCGAGCACCAGATACTTCAGCGAGGTCAGGCCTTCAAGACCGACCGGGCCGCGCGCATGCAGCTTGTCGTTCGATATGCCGATCTCCGCGCCCAGCCCGTATTCAAAGCCATCGGCAAAGCGGGTCGAGGCGTTCACCATCACCGAGGCGGAGTCGACTTCGCGCAGGAATTTCATTGCGCGCGTGTAGTCTTCCGTGATGATGGCATCGGTATGCTGCGAAGAATAGGTATTGATATGGTCGATCGCCTCGTCGACACTGGCGACGATCTTCACCGAGAGGATCGCATCCAGATATTCGGTGCGCCAGTCTTCTTCGGTTGCCGGCTTCAGGTGCGGATAGCCGGCGAGCAGTTGCATCGCCTCGGGATCGCAGCGCAGCTCGACCTGCTTGTCGGCGTACAGCTTTGCCAGCTGAGGCAGCACGGCCGGTGCGATCTCGCGCGCGACCAGCAAGGTTTCCATCGTGTTGCAGGTGCCGTAGCGATGGCATTTGGCGTTGAAGGACACCGGCAGGGCTTTGGCGATATCGGCCTTGTCGTCAATGTACACGTGGCAGATGCCATCGAGGTGCTTGATCATCGGCACCTTGGATTCTTTCATCAGCCGTTCGATCAGGCCTTTGCCACCGCGCGGCACGATCACATCCACGAATTCCGGCATCGTGATCAGCGCGCCGACTGCGGCGCGATCGGTGGTCTCGACGATTTGCACAGCATCGGCCGGCAATCCCGCGCCCGACAGGCCTTCCTTGACTAATTTTGCCAGCGCCTGATTGCAGTGAATCGCTTCGGAGCCTCCGCGCAGTATCGTTGCATTGCCGCTCTTGATGCACAGCCCTGCTGCATCGACCGTGACATTCGGACGCGCTTCATAAATGATGCCGATCACGCCCAGCGGCACGCGCATCTGGCCGACCTGAATGCCGGTGGGGCGGTATTTCATGTTGCTGATCTCGCCGATCGGGTCGGGCAGCGCAGCGATCTGCTCCAGGCCTTCGGCCATGGTGGCAATGGCTTTCTCCGACAGCGTCAGGCGATCCACCATCGCTGCGGCCAGACCATTGGCGCGCGCGGCGTCCAGATCCTTTTGGTTGGCGGCCGTCAGCAGCGCCGCATCGCGGCGTATGCCGGCGGCGATCAGTTCCAGTGCGCGATTTTTGGCAGCGGTGTCGGCCTTGGCCATCGCGCGCGAGGCTTTGCGTGCTGCCTTGCCGACATTGCTCATGTAGTCTTGAATGTCCATCGTTGATAGATTTCCGTTGATTCGATGTGATTTTCTTTAAGCCGGCTTCGCGATGCGCAGCGCCAGCTGCAGCAGCGCATCCCAGGGATCGCCCGCAAACTGCTTGCTGCGCAATCCCTTGACCATGCGGTCGACCTGCGCGGCCTCGCGCATCGCGGCCTGCAGTGTCGAGAGCTTCAGCCTTGCGATCGCTTGTGGCATCAGCCGCTCGCGCGGCCCCCAGATCCGGTATTCCTTCATCAGCATCGGCAGCGGCCGTCCGTCATTGGTGCCGAGCTTGAGTTTCAGCAGGATGCGGATTTCCTCGCTGACGGCCCACAGCACCAGCGGCAGCGCTTCGCCTTCGCCTTTCAGGCCTTCCAGCATGCGCACCAGCCGCGCGATGTCGCCGGCCAGCATCGCCTCGGACAGCTTGAACACATCATAGCGGGCAACATTCAGCACCGCGTCCTGAATCTGTTCTGCCGACAAGCGGCCCTCAGGATACAGCAGACCGAGCTTGCGGATTTCCTGATGCGCGGCGAGCAGATTGCCCTCGACCCGCTCCACCATGAATTCGAGCGAGGCCTTGTCCGCACTCTGGCTCTGCGCGGCCAGCCGTTGGCCTATCCAGTTGGCCAGCTGCAGCCGTTCGACCAGCGGAATGTCCACATAGATGCCCGACTGCTGCAGTGTGCTGACCCATGCCGCCTTTTGCGTGGCCCAGTCCAGTTTGGGCAGCGTGATCAGCGTGAGCGTGTCACCGGCCTCCGCGCTGTGCACGCATGCCTTCGCATATTCCTGCAGCGCCTGACTGCCTTCCTTGCCGGGCTTGCCGCCGGGGATGCGCAGCTCGATCAGCTTGCGATCGCCAAACAGCGACATCGACTGGCTGGATGCCAGCAGCTCGCCCCACTTGAAATGACGATCGACCGTCAGCACTTCACGCTCGGAGAATCCCTGACTGCGCGCGCGGGCGCGTATGCGATCAGCTGCTTCCAGCGCCAGCAAGTGCTCGTCGCTGACGATCACATACAGCGGTGCCAGTGTTTTCGCGAGATGCGCATCCAGCGCTTCGGCGCGCAGCTGCATCTTTTACAGCCCGGGCTTGATCTGCGACAGCCGCCGCATCACCTGACTGACCGCATCGGCGCGCAGATCGTTGTAGATCAGCCGCTCTTCGGTTTCTTTTGCCAGCGCCTGCGATTCGGAATAACTCATGAAAGTCTGCAGCGCCAGCTCGGTGGGTTCCAGCAGCACGCCATTGTCCTTGTTCAGCACATCAAAGCGCAGACGGTAGAGCAGACTGTATTCACGCACCTGACCCTGAGCATTAATGGTGAGGACTTTCTTTTCCTGATTTTCCTGCAGAATGCGCAGCGTTACATCGGCCGATTTGCGGTCCGTCGCCAGCGCAGTATTGCCTTGCGAGAGTATCGCAGTGCGCAAGTCGCGCTCGATCGCCGAGCCGGTCGTCGCTTCCAGATGCACGGAGTTGAATTCCAGCTTCGCATCCGGGCGCGAGCCGCGCAGCTGGAAGCCGCAGGCGGCCAGCGACAGTGTCATCAGTGCCGAGATCCAGAGTCTGCGCGAGCGTTGCATGACATTCTCCTGCGTGTTGTTGTTTACGATGACTGGTCTGCGCTTGTTTATCTGCAGTTCGTCAGGTGATTCAGGCGACGATATTCACCAGCTTGCCCGGCACGACAATGATTTTTTTCGGGGTGCCGGTAACGTGTTTCTGTACGTGCTCATTTGCCAGCGCGGCGGCTTCGATGCTGGCCTTGTCCGCGGTCTTGGGCACGGTAATGCTGCCGCGCAGCTTGCCATTGACCTGAACGACCAGCTCGATATCGGCCTGCTCCAGCGCGCTTGCATCTACTTCCGGCCACGGCGCATCGAGAATATCGCCATAGCACTTCGCGTAGCCTAGCGCCTCCCACAGCGCATGCGTGATATGCGGCGCGACCGGGTACAGCACGCGCAGAAAAATACCGAAGCACTCGGTCACGACTGCACGGCTGTCGGCGGCATCGCTGAAGCTGGCGCCTTCCAGCAGGTTCAGCATTTTCATGCAGGCGGATACCACGGTGTTGTACTGGATGCGGCGGTAATCATGGTCTGCCTGCTGCAATACCTTGTGGATCTCGCGGCGCAGCGTCTTCAGGTCGGCGTTCAGTTCAGCCGGCAATGCGGCTGATGCATCGATCAGTGATGACTGTGCATACGCAAAAGTCCAGACTCGACGCAGAAACCGCTGCGCACCCTCGACGCCGGCACCCGACCATTCCAGCGTTTGCTCCGGCGGCGATGCGAACATCGTGAACAGCCGCGCGGTATCGGCGCCGTACTGATCGATGATGGCCTGAGGATCGATGCCGTTGTTCTTGGACTTCGACATTTTTTCGGTGCCGCCGATCTGCACCGGCTTGCCGTCCGACTTCAATTCAGCGGCGATGGGGCGACCTTTGTCATCGAGCTTCAGCGCCACGTCTTCGGGGTTGAACCAGATCTTTTTGCCCGACTCATCTTCGCGATAGTAGGTTTCGTTCAGCACCATGCCCTGTGTGAGCAGGTTCACGAAAGGCTCGTCGAATGTCACCAGCCCGAAATCGCGCATCACCTTGGTCCAGAAGCGCGCGTACAGCAGGTGCAGCACCGCATGCTCGATGCCACCGATGTACTGGTCCATCGGCATCCAGTAATCATTGCGTGCATCGACCATCGCCTCCTTGCTGCCTGGCGAGCAGTAGCGCATGTAGTACCACGATGAATCGACAAAGGTATCCATCGTATCCGTTTCGCGCCGCGCGGGCTGGCCGCAGCTCGGGCAGTCGACCTTCAGGAATTGTTCATGCCTGTTCAGTGGATTGCCGCTGCCATCGGGCACGCAGTCTTCCGGCAGCACGACGGGCAGGTCTTTCTCCGGCACCGGCACATCGCCACAGGAGGGGCAGTGAATGATAGGAATTGGCGTGCCCCAGTAGCGCTGGCGCGAAATGCCCCAGTCGCGCAGACGGTAAGTGATCTTTTTTTCGCCGACGCCCTGGGCAGCCAGATCGGCAGCCACCGCATCGATTGCCGCCTGATAGTTCAGGCCATCGTATTTGCCGCTGTGGATGCAGCGGCCGTTTTCCTTGTCCGCGTACCACTCTTGCCATGCGTCGGTGCTGTAGCTCTGGCCATCGACAGCGATCACCTGCTGTATCGGCAGATGGTATTTTTTTGCGAATGCGAAATCGCGCTCGTCATGCGCCGGCACGCCCATCACCGCGCCATCGCCATAACTCATCAGCACATAGTTGCCGACCCAGACGTCGACCGCCTTTCCGGTCAGCGGGTGGGTCACGCTCAGGCCGGTCGGCATACCTTTCTTTTCCATCGTGGCCATGTCAGCCTCGATCACGCTGCCCTGCTTGCACTCGGCGATGAAGGCCGCCAGTTCTGCATTGCCCGCTGCAGCGTGCGTGGCCAGCGGGTGTTCGGGCGCGACTGCGCAGAAGGTCACGCCCATGATGGTGTCGGCACGGGTGGTGAACACCCACATCTTGCCGTCACTGATCAGCTGGCCGTCGGCGCCCCTGATCTGATGCGTGAACGCGAAGCGCACACCGGTGGATTTGCCGATCCAGTTCGCCTGCATGATGCGCACACGCTCTGGCCAGCCCGGCAGCTTGTGCTCGACGCAATCGAGCAGCTCTTCCG